>Ga0081474_140534_pt1 | contig 36058 bp, 42 predicted proteins | sample OneHunmetagenome_2_FD_70978 | JGI IMG/M metagenome (GOLD analysis project Ga0081474, IMG submission 70978) | Ferrous microbial mat communities from One Hundred Spring Plain, Yellowstone National Park, USA v2 (version 2) | ecosystem: Environmental > Aquatic > Non-marine Saline and Alkaline >... | reverse complement strand
GGGTATAAATTTATTAAACGTTGATTCTATATATAAAGAATTAACAATAAATTCGAATATTATATAAAGTCTAAAAATTATAGAAATATAAATAAGCAAGTGACGACACTATCTCCACACTGGATTGGACAACCATTTTGTTTTAATCCTTCATAAAATGATAGGTAATAGTATACCCTCACATGTCATTTTTACTCTCCCTTCTTTACATATTTAGAAAACATTTTCTCAAATTCTTTATATAATTCGCTCGCTAATTCTTTATCCTCTAATTTGCATGATGCTATTAGTCCAGACAGTCTTATTGTCTCTATTTTAGCCTCTTCTAGTAATTGAGATAACTCAAATATTAATGAGGCTTCTTTAGATGACAATTCCAGCAGTTCTTTCAGTAATTCTGTGCATTCTTCTTCGTACACGTTATGGCTATCTGTTGGAGTTCGTAAATCTTTTTCAAATCTTCTTTCGTTTCTTCTATTTTCCTTCTCAGTTCTTCTATTTTCTTTTTCGTCTCTTCTATTTGTTTCTTTATTTCTTCTTCTTTTGAACATGGAATAGTTTTACCCCATATCATATTGCAATTATTAATGAAATTATTATTAATACAATTATAATATATACAATATACCATGAGATTGAACTATTTATTAAAGCACGTCCAAATTTTTCTCCAAAGTTTCTAGCTTCTCTGGAAAATTTATAAATATATTCCCAGAATATGTCAATCCCATAACTAGGGAGATATCCGCTTTCCTCTGGTTTTAGAATCTTCCTTAACATAAGCCTTATATTATTGGACATGGCGAATGCAGTATATTCCTCTTGATCGTTAACACCATTATTCCAAATCTTAACTCTTCTTATTTTAGGCTTTCCAAAAACTAGATAAGTTACTAAAGAAAGCATACTTATAAGAAGGGTAATGTATAAGGGGGATATTACACCAAAGATGTTGTTACTGTATTCAGTTACAATAAGCAAATTACCTAGAATTCCTAATTGAGGTAATGAAGTTTTATAGGGATATAGTAGATAGGGCAAAATATTGCCAAAAACCAATATTAATGTTCCAGAAATTAATACTGGTATTACTAACAATTTATCTATTTTCTTACGATCAACTCTAAAGAGTGATAAGTATGTAATATATCTGACTAATAAAGCTGTGGCAAAACCGTCTCCCATTGCCATTATAGACCCGATAACAATAAATATAATAGAAATTAAACTATGTAATATATATGAAATTATGAATAAGTTTTCTAGGGTTAACCACGCTGCTATTCCTCCTAAATTCGGTAAAAGACCAGACATTGAGGAGGTTAAGAGAATTAATCCTAAAACATAATACTTATCTCTTACTTTTTCAGAGAATGATATGGCTTGTACTTCCTGTACTCCAGCACTCATGAATAATCCACCTTTGGCTATCGAATGTGCAAATGAGTATATTATAATAGTATAAAATGCTATATTTTCTATTGAAGTAATTCCTAGTTGTTTTGCAAACATAAAGAGACCTATTGAAACTAACATTGCACCATTATTTTCTATTGTACTAAATGCTAATATCCCCTTTGTGTTCTCATTTATATAAGCGTATAATGACCCAAAGAATACGCTGAATGCACCTATGATAGATACAAGTAATGAAAACGCTATAGGTATGTTTTGAGTTAAATCGGACATTTTCAGAATACCGTATATTCCCATTAACGTCATGGTAGCGCTTAATACTGAAGAGAGGTTAGAGGGTGCTGTGCCATGAGCTATCGGTAACCACTCTGATACTATAAATGGTGTTATTCCCATTTTTATTATGAATCCTAATGTGGCTAAAATTAACGGTAATGGGGATATTAGCTGAGTAAACGATATAGTATTAGTATCGGCTGAAGCTATTATAAAAGAAGCAAGCAGCAAAGCTGTACTCAGCTCTCCAAAAGCCATGAATATATATGCTGGTCTAAATTCATTTCTTATGAGGCCAATTGCAACATAAGCTGGAATTGTCATTATCTCCCATCCTGATAAAAATTCAATATAGTTATTAGATTCTAATATTATCACAATTCCTAAAATTGTTATACCATATAAGGGAGATAGCCAATTTCCATAATCGTCATATTTTATAGAAAATATAGATGTTAAAATCCAAACTATTGTTGATATAGTAATAAATAGTGTATTTAACTCATAAGGGTATTTGTACAAAGAAAATATCAGAAGATATAGGGAAGCCAATATTATTGATAGATAACCTAACTTTCTATTTAAAATTGATATTACAGGAGGTATCAGAAATGGGGCTATTAAATATATCATGCTCATTTTTTCCCACCTTTCACCTTTATTAAGGCATCTAGTATTGTGTAAGGATTAGGCGGACACCCTGGAATTAAGACTTGTGCTTCTAATGGAATAGCTTCTCCTAGAATTCCTCCAGATATGGCACACGTTCCTAATAACACTACTAGCTTTGGTTCTGGCATAGCGTTATATGCTTCTTTTATTACTTCTTTCATTTTCTCTGTTAGAGTGCCCATTACTATAATAGCGTCTGCATGTCTCGGTGTATTAGTAAAGAATATTCCAAATCTAGTCATATCATATTGCGGTGACGAAATTAATTTTAGTTCCATATTACATCCTCCACAAGAACCAGCGTCAATGGGATAAAGAAAAAATGATTTCTTGAATAGTTTTTGTGTACCTTTTATAATTGAGATTTCGTAATTTAAGTTTGGTTTATAGTTAGGATAACATCTCCTGCAGAATATGCACCGTTCAGCTATCCATTTTCCATTTTCTATTGCTTTGGTTGGGCAATTAACTACTCCTTTCCCTTCTATTTTAGTGCTCCATTCAGCAATATCCTTAGGAGTCTTTTCTGTAAGAATCCCTTTTCTTACTCCCCGTAAAAACCACCAGTTTTTCATTCTAAATTCACCCCTATTTCACTTATCCAAATTCCAAAACTTTCCCAATTAAATTGAAAATCTGTAAAAATCGTTCCTTTTACACTTTTCATAAAAGATTTAAGATTAACATAGGATGGTGATAGAAGCTGGGCAGATGTTACTCTTCCCTCCTTAATTTTTACGTAATATGCTAAATCACCTGAAGGGCTTTCAACTCTGGCTAATCCCTCTCCTTCATCGTTTATTGCTTTATATTCTTTTGTATTAGTATCGTCTTTTATAATATCAGTTAGTTCTATTAACATTTTTGAAGACTCTATAATTTCATAACCTCTAACTAGAAATCTTCCAAAGGCATCTGCATCTTCAGCTTTAACTATTTTAAACCCAATTTCCTTATATGGAAGTATATTTAACTCTAACCTTGCGTCATATCCTAATCCCGCAGCCCTAGCTGCTGGGCCTATGCTATCCCTATCTCTTAATATACCATTTTGTTGCAATCTATCGATAAATATTCTACTTTCTAGGAGTCCTTCAAATATTAATCTAAACTCCTTAACTATGTCTAATATCTTAAACAATTTTTCAAAATTACAATTTACTTTATTAATATAGTTAACTCCAAAGAAATATCTATGCCCACATAGCTTTCCAATTAATCTATTAGTTTCCTCTATTAAATAAAGTAAGTGAAATGTGGGAACAGACAAGGACGCAGTTTCTGTTAGTCTAGCAATGACAAATAAATGGTTTCTTATTCTCTCTAGTTCAAGTAAAGCTATTCTTTTCAATTGGGTTTGATAATCTTGCTCTATATTCATTGCGTCTTCTATGGCAAGCAAGAACGCAATTGTGTGTGAGACGCTAAACGGAGCGTTTATTCTCTCTATTTTAAGTAGTGCATCTTCCCACGATAATCCAGTAACTTTTATTTTCCTAATTTTATAGGGGATACTGTTTATATTTAGTATTCTTTCGCCATCTGTAGTTATATCAAATTTAATCGATTCTAATAACCCTCCAGCTGAAGGGCCATATACAAATTTGAATGTCCCATAATGTTTAACATCTGGGCTTATGTTCATCTCTTCACAACTCTCTTCCGTAATGACTTTATCATAAAGGCAATAATTCCCTATTTTCCCTATTTTTCTTCCCTCTCCCTTATCAGACCATTTATAATATTTCATCCTATAACACCCAATATAATTAAAATTATTCCTATTCCTAATGAAATAATTGATGAAATAAGGGAGACAAGCGACATTAATTGTGGTTCCTTGAGTAATCTATTATATTTTGGTTTAGAAAAAATTATCCTGCTTACGTTATAATTTATAGAAATGAAAACTAATGCTAAGAACATTATAATAAATGAAAATTCTATTATATATCCGGATTGAAATAGGGTTTTCAGTATTAAAAACTCTCCTATAAATGTCCCAAATGGAGGTGCCCCAGTAACTGCCATTGACGATAAAAGCAGTGAGCTAGAAGTTATTTTCATTTTATATAATCCATTTATCTCGTCTATTTTCTTTTCATTAAACGTTTTAATTATTACGCCAGAGGAGTAAAAAGCAGCCGCTTTACCAAATGCATGTGCTAATAGGAGTATTATAGCCCCGAATACTTGGCCTGTTACTAACCCTATCAGTGCTAAGTTCATATTTTCTATAGTAGAATACGCGAACATTCTTTTTATATGCCATTGTTTGAGCAATATTATAGACGCTGTAATAATTGACAAAGTAGGAAGCAGTACATATAGGTTAGTAAGAGGATAGATCTGGTAAATTCTATATAACACATACATTGCGACTGGCAAGAGTGAAGCCGAAAATAGGGCGCTTATCGGCGAAGGTGATTCACTATGCGCGTCTGGGAGCCATGTATACATTGGGAAAACCCCCACCTTTGTGCCGAACCCGATTAGGGCAAATGCTACTGCTAGCTTTATTATCAAATTGTCTTTAGGTTGTGAGCTAAGAATTGAAGTGACTGTTAGTGTGTGATATTCATAATAAATCAATATTACTGAGAATAATGCTATAGTAACCCCAGCAGATACTATAATTATATATCTCCATGCTGCTTCTAACGATATTTCTGAATACTCAGTAGTTATCAAAAGTGCCGAGGTAACAGTAGTAAGCTCAACTCCTACCCACATAAGACCGTAATTGTTTATTACCGTGGAAAACATCATTGAAGCTACAAAGAAATTCAATAGGATATAATACAATTTTTCGCTTACGATACCTCTACTCTCCTTGACTTCTATATATTTTAGTGAATACAACACAGATAACAAATATATTGAGCACACAATGAACAAGAAATATATTGTTACCTTATCTATGAAAAAGGTGCTTTCAACGGGGATTTTAAAGTAGAGCAGCAGCGATATTATGAGATCTAAGGACGAGGATGCCAGAGAGAGTGTCTTAAGTAACCTAGTATTAAAGAAACCAATGTTCGCAATAATTGGGCTTGACAATAAGAGGAGCTCTAGGAACATTTTCCTCACCCTCTCAACTCTTCCAATTTAGTATACTCTAACTTTTCTAAGGTTAACAAAGAGGTTATTATGACTAGACCTAAGACGTCCAAGAGAATGCTTACCTCTATTAAAAACGGTATAGGTATAATTAAAATACCAAACAGTACGATCGAGTTCTCTTCTTCAATGAATCCGATAATTTGCGCTATCGTACTTCTTCTTGAAGCGATCAAGAAAAGACCTTGGAAAAACAGCATGAAAGAAAAGATTATTAACGTCGTGGTTCCCGCTTCAGTTGTTATGCCTATATTTCCTAAAACAAAGTAATAAATTATAAACACTGCAAGGAAGAAGAACGCTAGGTTTACAACTAATTCCGACGCTACTCCCCGAGTGCTTTCTCTAATTCCAGGTTTAGCTTTCAAACCTCTGATTAAGAAAAACGTAATGAGGAATGATCTCAGAATGATTATTGTAATACCTAGAATTATATAGTCAATTAGTTTTAACGCGAAACCTAAATAAAACGCTAGGATAGATATTAACGCAGACTGTATTGCCTGAACGTAAATAATAGGCTTAAAATACGCCTGACCTTGAATGTATAATGCAGATATTATAATTGATGTAGATATTAACTCTAACAACTGCGTGTTAATCACACTTCATCACCCTGTTAAAATTACTATAATTATAGAAAAAATGGAAAGAAGAAAAGACACTGCCAAGAAGTCCTGCACTTTGAAGAGCCTCAACTTAGCTAATGTAGTATTTATTATTACAGATATTGAAATTAGAAAAATCCACTTTAAGAACATTATAAAGATATCAAGTAAAGCTCCTAAAGGACCAGTTTGCAATAGCCAGGGAAAAAGGAATACATTAAGAAGTACGGAACCTAATAGATACTGTTTAATATATGAACCCCACTTTAATATACCTAAAAGCTTACCACTATATTCATAAAGTAAAGCGTCATCTATCATGCCCAATTCACTTAATCCCGAACTTTCTATGGGTAATTTCCCAGTTTCAAATAACCACAACATAAAAAATGATATTGTTATAAAGAGGTGATCCAATTGAAGATAATGTGATATATCTTGTGAGACGTATTTTAATGTAATGTATGGGTTATTTGTACCCGTTATCAAAGCTACTCCAAAAAATACCGTTATAAGCGTAGCTTCTGCTAGAAAGGTAAAAGATAGAACACGACTTACTCCTAATGCAACAAAATTACTTCCGCTTTCAACGGAGCCTATTAGTTTTAGGAAAGAGGCCAAGGAAAATAATAAAGCACCTCCTAAGAAATCCACAGTAGGAGTAAGATAAATTGGACTTGGATATACTACGGGGATTACAAATGAAATTAGTAAATAGATTCCAAAAATTACATAAGGTGAGTAAATGAATAAAAATGAAGAATTCTCAGTTACTACTACCTCTTTTTTTATAAGTTTAAATATGTCATAATAAGGTTGAAGGACACTAGGACCTAGTCTTCCTTCTACAAAAGCCTTAAATTTTTCATAAATTCCTTGATATAAAGGAGAAATTAAAATTACTGTAAATACTTGGATTATAGTTTCTATTACTAATGCCTCATTTGACGCCATGCCTCCCACCTTAGAGAGGTAGGCGTCATCAGCCTCCATCATAATATCAGGAGGCGGTTTGGGGGAAACCCCCAGGGGGACGCCATCCCCCGCCTCACGAGTCTGCAAAAATATCTTTATTTCACGTCTTAAATATGTTGTTTATAAACTCTAAAGACAACTTTTATATTTGTCATTGAGATTTATTTACTGCTTCGCCTTGACGTGCATTCATCATTTATCAGTAAAGATCAATTCGCACATCTTCAGAAATGTTCCTTTTCAAGACTAAAAAACTTCTAGTACTTATTTCCTCAGTCTATTCCCGCCTATACGAATCCCTTTCCTCTCGTTACTACCAAGTTACGAGATCACCAAACCACTAAACATGATCCCTATCCCTAGAATCACCAGAAAGTTGACCTCAATTACACCCCTAATATAGTCAACTAACGTGCTGAATATAGGTATCGAAAATATTAAGACTGCTATCTTACTAACCTTTTCCACCTTAAGCATCATATTCCATAGCAAGAACATTAACAGTCCACCTAAAAAAGTACTGTAAGAGAACGAGACTAAAAACGACGGCGAAGGGTCGAACTTATAGTCGAAAGGTATTATGATTAGAAAGAATAAAGAACCTAAGAGAAATTGGGATGCGTTAACCATTAACGGTTTCAAGCCCCTTAACTTTCTGTAATAAACCGTAAACATCGCCTAAAATATAGCCTTAGTAATCGTCATGACTGCACCTATCAATGAAACGTCCAGAGAACTGGCGTATACCATGAGCCCGAAAAAGCCTATAATAATTCCGGTTACTTCATTAATTGAAGGTCTTTCGTTCAAAATGAAATAGGAATAGCAAACAAAGGCATTGTATAGCTGAGTACTGCAGACTCCGAAGGGGTGACGTATAGTAACCCGTAACTCCACAAGGCTGTGCTGGTGGTCGTGAATAAGCTGAGTAGAAGTATGTCCTTACCAAGTAAATTTTAAATACGAACAAAATATGAATAAGAAATGAAGCATGCCGCGGTAGTCTAGCGGTCTAGGATGGGGGCCTGTCGAGCCCCTGACCCGGGTTCAAATCCCGGCCGCGGCGTAATTCTTTACGATGATTCTAATAATGAATTGAAAGGAGTTAGAATAATTGACTCTAATCTAACGTCTTCTAACAACCCTGAAATTTCCGCGTCCGACCTACTCAAATTCGAAATCGCTTTACATAAGAAGGGCATCAGTGAAGAGACGATAAAGAAATATATCTCGTGCGTTAAGCAAGGGAGAAAAGGGTCGAATAATTGCGTCAAAGCGTGGCGGAATTTCTACAAACTCGTGCTGAACAGAGACCCGCCTAAAGACCTGAAACCGAAAAAGACGAAACCGGACTTACGCGTGCCGACATTAGAAGAAGTCCGGAAGACCCTCAACGCGGTAAGGGACAACTACGCGTTATACACGTTTTACAGACTACTTTTAGAGTCGGGCGGAAGAGAAAGAGAAGCGCTTAAAGTCCTAAGCAATTATGACGAGAAACACGAAATTAATGAGGACGGCTTTAGTATTTACGTCCTCAATTGGGTCAGGGGGCAAAAGAAGAGTTTCTACATATTCCACATCACGCCTCTACGGAAAATAAAGATAACTGAAGGACAGATTACCAGTGCGGTAAGGAGGTTGAACTTAGTCCCGTCTAAATATTTTCGCAAATTCGTGGCGACGAAAATGGCGGAATTGGAAATACCAAGTCAAGTCATAGATTTCATAGAAGGACGAACACCGAGTGACGTGCTAACAAAACATTATTTGGACTTATTCACTTTAGCGAAAAAAGAGTATAAGAAGTACGCAGAGTGGCTAAGGAGTAACTTCAATTGAAAAACAGACCCGTTTCAAGTACCTACCTTACGTGGAATTGAAAGAAAAATAACGTTAGGTACTTGGCACTTTTGACGCTTTTCCCTGAGTATAGCAAGTACCTCACCCGCTATTTTCGCCATTACCTTATCACGTCTTTTAATATATTCTTCATAAAGATCATTGGGCATTTCTCTTCTGAAGATGTCGTAATATTTTTCTACATATTTACCCTTAAATTCCCCTTTGACTAATTTGATAGTCCTCTTGTAGATCCACGCAATTGACTGAGGATAGTTTCCTTTAGATTTTCCACTTTTTGTACTTGTACTGCTATCCATGCTTTCCCTCTTAAGAATTTTTGTAGGTCATCTATCCAAGGTGTAGTAAAAATTAGCGCAGTAGACCATGTCCTTGCTAAGTTAAATAACTTTGCAAATTGTATATTTTGTTCCTCATACCATGCGTACTTAATCAAGTCAATGCTCGCGTCATCAATGATTAAGAACGGTAATCTGTAGTTTATATTACCTTGTGCATGTATGTCTACCACACTTGTTAGTTTTTCTATTACCTCATCTAAAGAGAAGACCATTAAATTATACACCTGCCACCACGCGTCATGCTCGCTGAGGTCTGGATATAAATCCGGAGGATTTACCATCATTTTTGCAAGCTATAAAAACTACAACTCCCGAGAACCTAGTGATCTCTAAATATTTTAACGCTTTTTGCACAAGATGCTGTTTTAGCGGACGTAAAGTACTTTAAGTGGTGATTATTATAGTGATCCCCCCAACTATATATGTCAATACGTTGGCTGAAAATATTGCCTCTGGTATAATTGATATAGGGTATGATTTTGGCGTTGATTTACCAAACGATGTTATAGTTAATATAGCTACTGTGGAGCTAAAGTCTGATGAGGTCGATGTTTTTGTGATTTTCGATTCTTATAATGAAGATGATCACGTCTAAAAGATATTAAACCTTTTTTGTAATTTTATATTATGGAAAAACGTTTACTTCAAGCACCTTATTGGTTCTCCCTTGAGAAAAAAGAAGCTATCTATAAATTTAAACATATCCCAAAGAGCTTTAGGATTAGGGAATTTCGTAGCAATATTATAGGTAAAGAGACTGAAGAAATAAGCCTTATTCCGCTAGAAATAGGACCTAAGTATAAAATTGGTCGTTGCTATGTAGAAGAATTTGAGAATAAAAAAATAGGTCTACGTTATGTGAGAATAAAGCCTTTATGGTTTTACCCCTATTTCGATGACATAATAAGACGTCGTTATGCAAAGATATACATGGTAAAAACTATCATAGAAAGGTTAACAAGAAGGGCAAATGATCTGAGGTTGAGAACTTTTATGCCAGAGAAAACGGGTACTACTACAGATATTATCCATATCGCTGAAGAGCTCGATACAAAGAAGAGGATTTTTTCCTTATAAGAAGGGGTAGGCCTTTTTAAACTCACTCTCTTTTTTTATGCCTAATGAAGTGGAGGCTATCGTTACTACTACTAACCCTCTTAGTCTTACCTATCTTCCCCATACTATCGAACTGCGCTATTCGTTTCGGTTTTGGTGGCGGGGCTAACTACTTTACCTACTCACAGACCCTCATTCTTCAGCAATCTTCGACTCAAGTGGTCCGGCAAACTGAGGCGGGTTCGACTTGGCAAAACGAACCGTGACTGAACCCGAGTTACGTTTCCGTCATAAATACTAACGAACTCCAGATAATCCCTAACAACGAGTACATACACAACAACGCGTCGGTATCACTTAATAGCGCAAACATAGCGCTAAACGTAACTGTCGAAGTTGCTTCAACATCGAATAGTAATCCTTCCTACGGCGGTTTCGCAATCGGTTACGGCATAAAGTTAGGAAAGCTGAGAGAGTAGTCTACATGCCAATAATTTAAAAGGAAGAACCTAAAGAGGAAAAGCGTAAAGAGGAGTTAAAAGATGAATTTGAGCAGAAGTTTAAGGAGTTTGAGAAATTCCTTAATGAGCTAATATTCACTCAAGATAATTTTGTAAATCACGGGTATGTTGTTACTAAGCCTTTATCAAAGAAGTTATTCCAATATATTGATGAGTTAGTAGACATGGAGGGTACTCCACCAGAGGCTAAGCAATTGCTAATAGAAATGAAAGACCACTTAGCAAATTACCCATTAGATGAAAGGAACTTCAAAAACGGCATAGCCTCTATCCCTACTGCAGCACACCAAGAAATCACGGCTAGGCTGACTAAAATAGAGAAACTCCTAAGCTAATTGGTTTTATCTCTCTGATTAACAGATATTTCCTATTTTCAACTCTGTCTTACAAACTCTCTCTATCTCTCTATCTATATACATAATAGTAAATAGGTAAAAACATACTTAGAAAAATTTTGTCGGACAGACGTCTGTCCGACAAAACCCCTATAACACAAACTCTAACACTTTTACTTTTATATATAGATAGAGTGGATAGATAGAGTTAGCGTTAGTTTTAGCATTAAATTGAATTTTTAAAGGTTTTGCTGTTATAAATTCCAAACCTAACTTAGGTCTGTATACAGCCGTATACGGAAGTAAACTAAGGTCTGTATACGGAAGTATACAAACCTAAAATGCAGCTGCATACAGCCTTAAGGAGCTTCTAAGGAGCCCTTTGCTGTATGCAGCACAAGAGCTCCTAAGGAGCTCCTAACAACTTCTAAGGAGCTCCTCAGCAAAACCAAATGCAGCTGCATGATGCTGCATGCAGCACTTCAATTTAGACAGAGCTACTATTCAGTTTTTTGCAAAAGTGTGGAATTGTTAACACCTTCTTTCAACTCCACGCGTAATATGATAGTTAACAGTCCTTAAATAACCTCACGTGATAAATATAAACGGGCTGAAGGTATGGGTAATAAGGTTTTCACATTTGGTGATATAAGGATTCGTGAGGTTAAGGGTAAGTATTATGTTTACTTAATAGAGAAGGGTGATGGTGGTCAGAGAAGGGATCGTTATGTTGGTTCTTTAGATAGGGTAATCGAATTTTATGTTAGTGGGGGCTGTGCCCCCACAGTGCCGCGGCCGGGATTTGAACCCGGGTCACGGGCTCGAAAGGCCCGCATACTCTCGGCGCAGAGGCTTGACCGGGCTATACTACCGCGGCAATTATATACTACTACGAAAAGCCTATTTAAAAGTTTACGTAAGCACTAATAAGCATTCACCTTATAAAGTAATCGTAGCAAACGGGAAATCAATGTAAAATAAAGATAACTATAACGCGCTTGGTCTTACTAAATCTTTGTTAATATTATACTAAGAATCGCTGAAGTACTTCCAGTTTTCACACACAGTTTCAGATTAGAAAACAAAATTAAAACAGCAAAATCTTGCTCACAATCTGTAAATTGGAAAATCTTATAACTACACTCACAGACTATTTGTTACCGTTTGTCCCTACACTTTCATTTCAATCATTTTATCTTCATTCATGATCGAGTGTAGGGACTTAGCCCTCAACCACCTTTTGGGTGGGTCATGGGACTCCAACGGCACGGTGCTCACATCTCCGTAATCACTCCCACCCTTTTGGGCATAGCCCACATCGGCGTGAGAGATCATCATTTATTAACAAAAGTTTGTTACAAACAAATATAAAAAGATTTCTATCAACGTGAAAAAGAATTCAGCCCTTGTTGAAATACCTCCACGTATTAGTCCATTAAAGCTCGTTATCGAACACGTTCTTAAAAACGTCATACGCATCTTGAGTATAAAGTACTACCCTTACTTTCTTAAGGGTTTTCGGAGCGTAGTTTTTAAGCACTTTAGCCATTACCTTTGCGCATATTTCATATGGATAACCGTAAATCCCGGTAGATATTGCCGGAATCGCTATACTTTCTAAACCTAACTCATCAGCCTTAAGCAAGGAATTTTTAATAGCCAATTCTAACTTATCCTCCCCCTCAACTCCATATCTTGGGCCTACAGCGTGTATGATATACTTGGCCTTCAACTTCCCAGCTCTAGTTACTGCTACCCCACCAGTAGGTATAGGGCCGTATTTCCTCACGTATTCGTCACTCTCTCTTTGAATTTCTTCCCCACCCTTTTTTACTATAGCCCACGCAACTCCTCCGCCATGCTGAAGGTAAGAGTTTGCAGCATTGACAATGGCGTCAACGTTTTCTTCAGTAATATCTCCTTTAATTACTTCAACGGTTAACCCGTTCTTTAGGGAGTACACATAAATAGTTTTCATAAGTTAAAATAAAGTTATATGTCTTTTTTCATGAGTTTAAATAACTGAAGACTTATACGTAGTAAAATGTGGAGTAACAGTGATATTAGATAGGGTAAAGGTAACTGGAAATTGCTAGATAACAATATTGCTTCGATAAGGGAAAAGATAAACCTCAGAGGAGGGGGTATAGTAGAGGTTTGTTTAAATGTGGATGAGATTGTAAAGAACTAAGATGAGATAATTTTTTATATAGAGAGCTTGAGGCCTTACGGGAACTTAACAGTTAAAGATTGTTATTCGCCTTTTAAATTAACGTACAAAACTGAAATCATTGATACATTTATTTGAAAGGTGGGAAAACATTAGATATTCTAGGACAAAAAATTGCTATTAGAACTTGTAATCCCATAAACTACTATTAATAGATTAGCCCTTCGCTACCTAGACAATGAACGATATCCTCCCACTTGAAAGAGTACTGCAATCCCACTTTCTTAAGCTAGGGGTTAGCGGAGAAGATATATACTAGTTCTATGTTATTTTCAGAAATTCTAATATGGTGGGGATTTTCTTCTCAAAAGTAAGGGTATGAGGTAAAATAATAATGCTATTATAGTAAAAGCTAGCGCAAAAGTTAGTAATGTGGGCATTATTGAAGAATTTCCGTTTCCGAAGACTATTGGGAAAGGTCCTATCATTACAAAACCTACTACTCCACCATTAGTGCTTGTGGTTTGCTGAGTTATACTGCTAGCCATTATTAGGATTACTCCTATGAACATTAATAAGAAACCTAAAAAGATATATTTCATAACTACTATTTCCATCTTGAATTTAATAAATATTCCATGGAGCCCCGATAACCGAAAAATTTATAAATCTTTTTGTCGGTTAGTAAATAAGGGTTTTTAAAATTTTTGTGCTTTTGGTGGTGGTTTAATGGTGGAAGATTCAAAAACTTCTGTTCCCACTCCTTGTCCACCAGATAAAATAATTTTCGATGAGGAAAGAGGAGAGTACATCTGTACGGAAACAGGGGAGGTCATAGAGGAAAGGATTATTGATCAAGGACCAGAATGGAGGGCGTTTACCCCAGAAGAGAAAGAGAAGAGGAGTAGAGTAGGAGGACCATTAAATCTGACTATTCACGACCAGGGAATTTCAACAGTTATTGACTGGAAGGATAAGGACGCAATGGGTAGAAGCTTAGATCCTAAGAGGAGGTTAGAGGTATTAAGGTGGAGGAAGTGGCAGATAAGGGCTAGGATACAATCATCAATTGACAGGAATTTAGCACAAGCAATGAATGAACTAGAGAGGATCGGTAACTTGCTTAACTTACCTAAAGCCGTTAAGGATGAGGCTGCATTAATCTATAGGAAGGCCGTTGAAAAAGGGCTTGTTAGGGGTAGGAGTATTGAGAGTGTTGTAGCGGCTTCAATTTATGCGGCTTGTAGAAGGATGAAGATGGCTAGGACTTTAGATGAGATAGCACAATACACTAAGGCTAATAGGAAGGAGGTTGCTAGATGTTATAGGCTAATACTTAGGGAGTTAGACATTGAAGTACCAGTTAGTGATCCTAAAGATTATGTTACTAGGATTGGTAATTTACTCAGTTTGAGTGGGCAAACCATGAGGATGGCTGCTGATATAATTGATAAGGCCAAGCAATTAGGTTTGACCGCTGGGAAAGACCCTGCCGGTTTGGCAGCTGCGGCTATCTATATAGCTGCTTTGCTTAACGATGAGAGAAGGACTCAGAAAGAGATTGCACAAGTGGCTGGTGTTACTGAGGTTACTGTTAGAAATAGGTATAAGGAGTTAACACAAGAATTAAAGATACAAATCCCAAACCAATAAACAAAGTATTTAGTTTTGTTAATTAACTACCTTTTTCCCCTCTTTCTTTTTTATAACTATATTTTTCCCCACCTCATTGTATTTTCCTTTTTTCCCCTCATTACTCAATTATTAAAATATTAGATTCGGGATAGCCCATTTTGATTAGTAACTCCTTAACCCTTTCTCTGTGATCTCCTTGTAATTCTATTTTGCCATTTTTAACAGTGCCACCGGCTGCTAATTTCGATTTTAATTCAGATGCTATTTTCTTTAAATCCGCATCGGTACCACCTAACCCCTCTATTATAGTTACTTCTTTCCCATATCTTCTTTTCTCCACCTTTATTTTTATGAATTGTTCTTCTTTATTTAATTGCTCACATATATCTGGGGGTAGACCTCCACAGAGATCAGACATTCTCAAAAGAATAAATTAATTCTTGCCTTTTTCAACTTTTCTGTTTACAGTTAGGTTTTTATTTTCCCTTTTATTACTCATTACTCATGGCAAGGTATAGGTGTGGTAAGTGTTGGAAAGAATTTGACGATGAACAACTTAAAGCATTACCAGGAGTTAGGTGCCCTTACTGTGGCTATAAAGTAATCTACATGGTAAGAAAACCGGTTGTTAAGGTTGTGAAAGCGATTTAAATATTAATGCTGAAGTCTCAAGAATTATCCTAGAGGCTAGTACTACAGTTATACCGCTGGGATCATATGGCGGAGAGACTTCAACAATATCAAAACCCACTACCCTTTTATCAACTATTAAGCTGATTAGATCAAGTACAGTAGTAGGATCTAAGCCTTCTGGTTCTGGCGTTGCTACTCCAGGTGCAAATGAGGGGTCAAACCCGTCCATGTCGTAAGTTATGTAGATTCTTTTACATTCTTCAAAGCTTTTTACTATTCTTTGCCCTATATCCCTAATCCCTAAAAGCCTCACCTGTTTTGGTGTAAAATAAGTTATCCCTTTTTTATTGGCGTATTCTATCTCTTCTCTAGATATTGCCCTAGTACTAACTTCAATAATTTTTACCCCTCTTTCGGAAATTCTCCTCATCACGCATGCGTGATCATATTTGTAACCTAAATAGTCGTTCCTTAAATCGAGGTGAGCGTCAATACTCAGCACGCAGTCCGCTTTAACCCCTTCTGTAGTCCCGACTGTTATTGTGTGTTCCCCACCCAGGCTTATTACTACTTTCCCGTTATCGGAGAAATATGAGACTACATCTTTTATCCTCTTTAAATTCTCCTCAACGTCTGATGGGTGCAGTGATATGTCTCCTACGTCGTTGAATCCTACATCACCCATGTCTACTCCCGTTCTAATTGAGTAAAATTCTATGTATTGTGCTGAATCTCTTATTGCTGAGGGTGCGAATCTCGAACCGGGCCTATAACTACTTGTTATATCCATTGGTATACCTACTATTACGAAGGGTGATTTAGGTCTATTGAAACCTGCAAAGGCTCTTGAGTTCTCATTTAGGTATAAAAGTCTTATATCAGCCATGAGTTGAAGTTTTTTATCCCGTATATATGCTTATCTCGTATGGATATTCAAACAAAAGTTGTGGAGCTTGCGAGAAGGAGGGGGATATTCTGGCCTTCATATGAAATATACGGAGGAGTTGGAGGGCTTTACGATATCGGCCCGGTAGGAGTTAAGATAAAGAACAAAATAGTAGATTTATGGAGGAAATTCTTTATTAAAGACCATTCAGATTTTGTAGTAGAGATAGAAACTCCTATAATTACCCCATATAAAGTGCTTGAGGCTAGTGGACACGTAGAGAACTTCACAGACCCCATAGTTGAGTGTACTAAATGTCATAATGTCTATAGGGCTGATCATTTAGTTGAGGAATTCGCAAAAATTAACGCTGAAGGACTTTCCCCTTCAGAACTGGATAAGATAATTAGGGAAAAGGGGATAAAATGTCCTAAGTGCGGTGGTGAGTTAGGGGAGGTTAGGTTATTTAACTTACTTTTTGAGACTAATATAGGTCCTTATTCTGGTAATAAAGGCTTTTTAAGGCCAGAAACAGCTCAAGGGATGTTTACTTCTTTCAAGAGAGTTTTTGAGGCTTACAGGCAAAAGCTTCCTTTAGGCATAGCACAAGTAGGAAGAGTAGGGAGGAATGAGATTTCCCCAAGACAAGGTTTAATAAGGATGAGGGAGTTCACCATAATGGAAATAGAGTTCTTCTTCGACCCAGAAAGTAATATTGAACCGCCTTTTGAAAGACTCGGTAATTTGACGGTAAACATATTACGTGGTGAGGATAAAGTTAAGGGTATCGGTAGACCGACAAGCTATAAACTTGATGAGGTCGTTAAAGAAAAAATTGTTATTAATCCATGGATGGCGTACTGGATAGGAGTTGCCACCAAATTCGTTAACGCTCTTGGGATTTCTAATATTTATTTTGAGGAAAAGTTACCTCATGAGAGGGCCCACTACTCTAAGCAAACATTTGACCAGATAGCTGTTATAGGCGATGAGAAAGTTGAAATCTCCGGTCACGCATATAGGTCTGATTATGATTTATCAAGACACATGAAATATAGCGGACAAGATTTAACAGTTTTTAAGAAATACGACTCTCCTAAGGTTGTTAAAAAGAAGAGTGTAATAATAAAGAAGGATTTACTAGTTAAGGAGGGGAAGGACTTCCTAAAGGATTTCGTGCAGTTCGTCCAGAACAAGAGTTCGGACGAGATTGCTGAAATGGTCAAACGTGGAGAGAAGTTTAACGGGAAGGACATTTCACTTTATGTAGAGATTACTGAAAGGGAGGAGAAGGTTAGTGGTGAGCATATAATACCCCATGTGGTGGAACCCTCTTTCGGTGTTGAGAGGTGTTTGTACTTAACCGTTCTAAACGCGTATAAAGAGAAAGAAGGAAGAATAGTATTAGCTTTACCGAAGTATTTGGCGCCTTATGATGTTGCTGTTTTCCCGCTTTTAGAGAAGGAGGAGTTAATTAAGAAGGCAAAGGAAGTCTATGATATGCTTAAAGAAAAGTATGATGTGATATATGACGATAGTGGTAGTATTGGCAAGAGATATGCGAGAGTTGACGAGATAGGTGTGCCGTATTCCGTGACCGTTGATCCTATGACTTTGTCCGATAGCACTGTAACTATAAGGGATAGGGATACCTGGGGGCAAATTAGGGTTAAAATAGAGGACTTAATGGTCGTTTTGGATAAGTTGTTTAAGGGTGAAGATTTTAATAAGTTAGGGAAGGTGATTAATAATAATGAGTAGCAAGAAACAGCAGGGAGAGGAGGAAGAGGAGGTAAAGGAGGAAAAGAAAGTCGATATAAAGACCTTAGTAAGTATTATTCCTCCCGCTTCAGCTTTGAAGAAGGAGAGACCACAAATTAAGGAAAAGAGAGTTAAAATGAGGAAAAGAGGCGATATTGATTCTGGATTTATCTTAATTTCTGCGAAATTGGCTAATGAATTAGGAATTAAAGAAGAGGCTGAGGTATCAGTTAAAGGAAAAAGGGCTAAGTTTAAGGTTATTATACAAGATGGAATACCGGAAACCGAAATATGGGCTAATGATGCTGATATGTTGAAATTAGGGTTGGAGGATAACAGTACTGTTAGTGTGAGGGCTCTGAAATGAGCGAGAATGAGATAAGGAGGGTCTTACTTTACTTCGAACAAGTAGTAGAGGAGCATCATGTAAACCTGGATGAATTAGAGAATTACCTTGAATTACCCATAATAAATACTGAGAAATTAGAGGTATTGCTAAGAAGATTGAGAAGGACAAGGAGGGAATTATTAAATGGTATAAAGATTATAGTTGATAATATCGATAACGTCAAAGACGAGAAACTAAAAGAGGAAGCCCTAGGCTTAATGAATTATTTTTATATAGTTGGATTTAATGATGAAGAGAATGCACTAAAGAAGGCTATGAATAAGGATAACTCCTTATCGGAAATAATTAATAGTGATCTCGATATGCTGAATAAGATAAGGTCGATGATTGTGAAATTTATTTTTTAACCATTACTACATTGTTATGTTAACAATGGGTGTTTCAGAATTAAACATAGAGGAACAAATACAAAATATAAGTAATCTAATCCTAGATCAGTTAAGGATACTTTACCAGCAATTTACAGAACAAAATGTGAATAATATGCAAGCGTATTCAAAAATTGATGGCATAAAATCCTCGGTTGAAGATATGAAGTATAAGACTGGGGAATATGTTTTAAAAGTGAGTGAAGGACTTATTAATAGTGGACTTTATTTAGAAATCTTAACACAGTTAGAGAAGGTCTCACAGAACTTAAGTGCTGCATCATATAGGTATAGTGTGCTTACCAACAAGGTAAAAATTATTGACCAAATTTTACAGAACTTAGCCACGTTAATGGTCGAAAAATTAATTGCTGCAATAACTAACATCATGGAAGCTGTAAGATTACTTTCTATTAATGCTAAAAAAGCTTCTGAAAAAGCTAGAAATGTTATAAAGATTGAAGAGGAAATTGATGACCTATACAGGAATTTTGAACTCAAGTTATTCGAAAAGGAAAACATTGAAATGACGTTCTTAATGTTGAGTAAGGATATAGCTGATAGGTTAGAGGATTGTGCTGATTTACTAAGAGATGTGGCGAATAATATTCTATATATAAGCTTTCTAAGGGAGTGAAATGATTAATGGAGAGTTGATCGGAGATAAGGTAATAGTTAAGGACATAAATGAAGCCAGAGAAGTATATAAATTAGGTTTTTACGGAAAGCCATTAAATATTTCTAAACCTAAAAGTGCAGAGGATATAAATTCTCCAGTATTGTTATCACTTATTGAAGCCACTTACCTAGTGAAAAGAGGCTTAATTAAAGTTGTAACTAAGGATAAGGAGGAAAAAGAAATCGAATTGGGGTTTGATGAACTTTACAAAATTGGGGTAGAAAGTATACCGCGATTCTCGCTTTTATATCTTGTCTACGAAGATTTAAGAAATAAGAATTATGTAGTTAGGAGTGGTATAAAATATGGTGCGGATTTTGCAGTATATACAATAGCTCCGGGAATAGAACATGCCCCTTACCTAGTGTTAGTACTTAAGGAGGATGAAATTATTTATCCTAATGAGATTTTAGGTTTCGGGAGGGTTTCACATAGTACTAGAAAGGAATTAGTCCTTGCAATAGTTAATGCTAATTCTAAGAAGATTAGATACATAATATTTAAATGGCTCAAAATGTAATGATATGTGAAATATGCGGTAAGTTTGGGTGATAAAAGGTTTGAATGGCAAAGATTTTAGAAGAGGTAAGCAAGACTTCGGTATTCAAGAACCTAAACCGATGCCATTAGGGGATAAATGCAATTACTTATGCCCATTTTTCAGATGTAACAAAAAAGCATTAAATATACAGAAGAAGTACATAAAAGGAACACCCCAAAAGATCGGTTACTGCATGTGGGTTGGTGACGTGTGTATAGCTGGTGAGTGTCAATACTCTTACTGTGAAAAGAGAGCTTTATTACCTGGTAATAAATGTGCTTTTGCTGTTAATAAAATGCAAGGGAACGGCGACGATATGGAGAAAGAATTAAAGAAAGAAGAGGAGTATGACAGTAAGTTCAAAGACATAATAACTAAGAAATTTGGTCGCAAGGATTTAGATCTGATTTAGTATTATCCCATCTTTTATACAGAGAGTTTTTAATCCCTAACATGTCAAGGACTTTACCTACTATAAAATTTATCATATCATCAACACTTTTGGGATAATGATAAAACCCCGGGGAAGCGGGCAGAATTATTCCTCCGGCCCTTGCAACTTTTAACGCATTTTCCAATTCTATTACACCCCAAGGCGTCTCCCTTATTAAGAGCACTAACCTTTTCCTAGTCCTAAGGAAATTCAAAGCAGTCCTAGTAATGAGATTTGAAGATATACCATTAGCTATTTCAGCTAAACTCCTTATACTACAAGGGGCTATAGCCATACCCTTAGTCTTAACAACGTAACTTGAACTTGAGGGAGGAGCCTCTATCTCCTCCTCACCATATAAGGGTATATTGAACCTTCTGAGCGTAGAAAGTAAATCCATCTTACATTCTTTTTCAGCTACTTTTATAGCACCCCTAGTTACAATCACTTCTACTTTGTAACCCAATTTAACCAATGAGGACACAGTCCTTACTCCATAAATTACACCGCTAGCCCCCGTAATGCCTACTATAACAGTGCCTTTCTTTTCTGCTGCAGTTTCTGTTGCTCTTGCCTCTTTAGCCATTCCTTCACCCATGAATTATAGCACTGTCTACTACAAAAAACCCATGGTTTATTGTTACAACAAGTTTTTACAATTATTGGCTCTCCTCTTATTATATTCCCGCACCAACTGCACTTCAATGCGTTAACTTTTACGTCTAATTGAAATGGCATAATCTCATTTCGTACTCATAGTTAATAAATTATAGTATTTAAGGAAGTTTATAATTTACTTATTTGAAGAATATGTCAAACTCCATAAAGGTTAAGCAAGTGGAGGAGTCTAAGATAAGTAAATACATCATAAAGTATACAATGGAGGACTGGCTGAACTTAGTTGAGAACGATGTTGTCATAGTCGGTGCAGGGCCCTCTGGTATGACTGCGGCGTATTATTTAGCTAAAGCTGGGTTAAAGACGGTAGTTTTTGAGAGAAGACTTGGTTTTGGTGGTGGAATAGGTGGGGGTGCGATGCAATTCCACAAAATAGTTATTGAGTCCCCAGCAGATGAGATTTTGAGGGAGATGGGGGTAAGGCTTGAACAAGTTGAGGAGGGCGTTTATGTTGTCGACACTGCAGAGTTTATGGCAAAACTAGCCACAGCAGCAATTAATGCTGGGGCTAGAATAATTTTAGGAATAACTGTAGACGATGTTATATTTAGGGAGAACCCGTTAAAAGTTGTGGGAGTTGCTGTAGAATGGACTGCCACACAAATGGCTGGATTACATGTTGATCCAATATTCATTTCAGCTAAGGCAGTAGTTGATGCTACTGGTCATGACGCAGAAGTAATTTCAGTAGCTGCTAGAAAAATTCCAGAACTCGGTATAAGTATACCGGGGGAGAAATCTGCATATAGTGAAATTGCTGAGCAATTAACAGTTGAAAATACCGGAATGGTGGCACCAGGGTTATATGCTACTGGCATGGCAGTTACTGAAGTTAAGGGATTACCTAGAATGGGGCCTATTTTTGGTGCAATGGTTTTGTCTGGTAAAAAGGTTGCTGAAGAAATTATAAAGGATTTGCATAACTCTTAAAGCTCTTAATTTTTTATTATTACCGATGAGCCAACAGTTAAAGGTTAAGGTCTCGGATAAAATTGAGGGTGTAATAGAAAGAGAAGTGGTAAATAATGTCTTAAAGAGAAGAGAAGTCTATGTGAAACTCTATCACATTGGTGTTGGTACTCCGTCAAGAAAAGAAGTGATAAAAGCTCTAGCTAGCTTATACAACACGGGAGAAGATTTGATAGTGATAAAAAAGACTAGTACAATTTATGGTGCTGGTATAAGTTATGTTAGGGCAAATATTTATGAAAATAAGGAGATTTTACAGAAGATAGAACCACAATATTTAATAGGTAGAGATACTGGTCAGAAAGTAAAGAAAGGTGGTAAAGGTGGCCAAAAACAAGGGTGAAGGAGTAAAAGCGGTAGTAAGGACTTATTATGTAATTGAGGATGGAAAGATAAAGTTAAAGAATAAGAAATGCCCAAGATGTGGGAGTATAATGGCACACCATCTGAAGCCAATTGAGAGGTGGGCCTGCGGAAAGTGCGGATATACCGAATTTATAGGTAAATCAAAATGATTATTTTAGGAATAGAGAGCACAGCCCACACATTCGGAGTAGGAATTGTTAAAGAAGATGAGAGCTCACATGAGATAACCATTTTAGCAAATGAAAGGGATACCTTTATACCCAAACAAGGGGGCATGAAACCATCAGACTTAGGAAAACATCATGCCGAAGTAGCCGCTGACGTTGTAAAAAAGGCTTTAAGTAAAGCCGGGATTAGAATTAATGACGTTGATTATATAGCTGTATCGTTAGGTCCCGGAATAGGTCCTGCGTTAAGAGTAGGAGCTACTGTTGCGAGGGCATTAGCACTTGCTTTTAATAAAAAACTTGTTCCAGTAAATCATGGAATAGCCCACATAGAGATTGGCATGTTTACGACTAATTCTAAAGACCCGTTGATTCTTTACTTATCTGGTGGGAATACGATTATTACAGTTTTTGTAGATGGTAGATATAGAGTATTCGGTGAAACCTTAGATATAGCTTTAGGGAATATGATGGATGTGTTTGTGAGAGAAGTTGGCTTAGCACCGCCATATGTAGTTAATGGAGTTCATCAGATAGACATTTGTGCTGAGAAAGGAGGGAAAAAGTTCGTTGAATTACCTTACATAGTTAAAGGCCAGGACATGTCGTATTCTGGTCTCTTAACTGCGGCACTAAGAGCTGTTAAGAAACATTCATTAGAAGACGTATGTTATAGCGTTAGAGAGATAGCGTTTGATATGCTACTTGAGGCTACAGAAAGGGCTCTAGCGTTAACTGGTAAAAAGGAACTGCTAGTTGTGGGGGGTGTTGCTGCAAGTGTAAGCCTTAAAAAGAAATTAGAAGCTTTAGGAAACGAGTGGGGAGTTGAGGTTAAAATTGTACCCAAAGAATACTCTGGTGATAACGGGGCGATGATTGCTTATACTGGACTTTTAGCAGCTAAAAGTGGAGTTTTCATACCGGTGGAAAAATCTGTCATCCTTCCGAGGTGGAGAATAGATAAGGTCGATATACCTTGGAGATATTAAGAGAAATAAAGAGAGGAGCGGAATCCGTAATCTACGATGGGTATTTTGCTGGAATACATTCTATATTTAAGAAGAGATTGAGTAAGCCCTATAGAGACCCTATAGTTGATAAAGAAATAAACAGTAGTAGGACTAAACTCGAAGCTAGATTAATGTTCAACGCTCTAGAGAACGGGGTTAATGTTCCCGCATTGCTTTTCGTAGACCCGCAGAACTATTTGATAGTCATGGAATATATTGAGGGTGATTTAGTTAAGGATTTGATTCCCAGCCTTGATACTGAAAAATTAAGAGAGTTGGGAGAAAAAATAGGGGAGATTTTAGGAAAGCTCCATAAGGCAGAAATAGTTCATGGGGATCCAACTACAAGTAATCTTATTCTATCAGATGAACTTTTCATAATAGATTTCGGATTATCCAAAAAGACGAATGATATAGAAGATTTTGCGACTGATGTTCATGTCTTTTTACGTTCATTAGAAAGTATACATAGCAAATTTGAGGAACCCATAATCGAGGGTTTTAAAATCGGATATGGAAGATACTTAGATGTTAAGAGCGTTTTTGAAAAGGTAAAGGAAATTAGGATGAGGGGTAGATATGTTGAAGAGAGAAGAAAAAAGAAATAATAATGAAATAATCCTAGTCACCTCTAATGAACATAAATATATGGAATTAAACGAGATAGCTAAGGAATATAACATCTCACTCAAGTGGGTAAATATCCCTAAACCAGAAATACAAAGTGATGACCTCCAAGATATAGTTAGGTTTTCGGCTGTAGTACTATATAATCAACTTAAATCCCCTTTAATTGTAGAAGATAGTGGGTTATTCATAGAAGCCCTTAATGGTTTCCCTGGACCATATACTAATTATGTTAGGCGAACTATCGGTTTAGAGGGTGTGCTAAAGCTGATGCAAGGAGTTAAGAACAGAAAGGCCTATTTCTCAACCGTTATGTGTTATATCTCTGAAAGTGACCTCAAGATTTTTGAAGGCAGAGTATACGGTAAGATAAGTAGCGAAATAAGGGGGGAAGGAGGTTTTGGATTTGACCCCATATTTATACCGGATGGCGAGGATAGGACTTTTGCTGAAATGAGGATTGAGGAAAAAAACAAGTACTCCCATAGGTCTAATGCTTTTAAAAAATTCATAGACTATTATTTATACCGCAAAGTTTCTTGAATGCTTTCCTCATTTAAATCCTTGAATTTATCTAAGGAGAATCTAAGCAAGTAGTTGAATTCTTCTTCTGTCAAATCAGGTTTCTCTTCGATCTCAACAAAATGTTTTAGTTCCTCAAGGCTAGTTATGTTAGGCAATACTGATGTTACTTTAGGATTATAAAGGATGAACTTGAGAGCTAATTGTGATAAACTCATATTTCTATCTTTAGCAAATTGTAACAATGGTTTAGTCCTTTCTATAGCCTTGTTGATCCAGTTAATATCCTTAAAATGCCTATGAAGTTTAGGGTCGTAATTAATTGGCCATTTAAATTCATTAAGTGCATCTGAAGCGTGGGGGACTCTTATGAAATGCCCTATATCATATTTAAGGAAGTCTATTCCGGGCTTTAACTCTATAAGGTTGTAAATGTACTCTAGGGACTCGTACCCTTGTTTTATCGCTTCTATTCCTTCTTCACCCCACCCTAAAGTAGGCCCTAAGGCAACTCCTATGATCTTAACCTTTCCCTCTTTCTTTAATTGGATAAAGAAGTCCAATATTTTTCGATCTTTAATATTACTCATCTTTGGATTATGAAGCATTAATACGTCAACATAGTCTGTGTTTAGTCTCTCTAAACTTTTCTTGAACGCAAATTCTAAATAATTAACGTCATAATTTCCCCTCACTTTTCCGTTATAAAAATCTAGTCCTATTTTAGTTAAAATTATAATTTTATCTCTTTTAGTTGAAAAGACCTTGGCTAATACTTTTTCCCCTAGCCCATTGCCATAGACATCTGCAGTGTCAAAGAAATTTATCCCCATCTCATAAGCCTTTCTCAAAATCTCTTCAGCCTTATTTATATTAGCCCCCCACTCCTCTGTTACTAAACTCCATACCCCTACTCCTATTTCGGAGACTTCAATACCAGTATGACTTATCTTTCTTAGCTTCATATAATACCAACCGTTAGATTAATATCATTTTTCTAAGTTTAAACGAGTTTTGTATTAATGCTTGTAAAGATACCAGAAAAGGTGTTTGATGAGGTTATATCTAAGTTAAAAGCAAAAGTTTACGAATATAACAGTAAAATAAAGGAGTTTGGAGTTTACTTGAAACCTTATCATCTAGTATACAAAAACGGAAAGAAATACGTCTATATAGGCAAGTATTGGTATAGGTTAGAGAAAATAAACGGTAAATTAAAGTGGATTTATTTAGGAAAAAGTAAGCCTATAGAGAGTATGCCAGATCCACCGTCAATCCCAGATTATACCATAATAGTTGACAATGATGGTTGGTATGTAGTTGATAAAAAGATTTTAGATGAGCTCAAAGGAGACTGAAGATTTAACCTTATCTACTGAATGCAATGCTAATCCGTTAACAATTGTGATTAAATCTTCAGTATCAAGCCTTATTAGTTCTGCTATTGCCATAACAGTGACTGGAGTAAAGGGAGAGCCCATAAACGCATTAAGAGAAGCATTTCTTGCGTTTATTCTTGCTACTCTTTTTAGGGAGGCTAAGGCGGAATATACATCTAACCCAGATATACTCTTTGAATAGGGAGTTCTCGTTAATAAGTCTAAAACTTCTTTCTCGTTGGTAGAGTTTGCTATATCCCTTACAACATCCCTAGATATTTTACATGTTAAATCCTCTTGGACTTTTAAGTTATATGCTAAAGAAACAGTATAATAATCTTTATAACCGCAAATGATTTCATCTGCTTTACCTTTCCAATCCCCTTTCATTTCCTCAACGATCTTAGAAAGACTTTTGATAAAATAATACTCTAAGAACGAGCCTATTTCTGAAGGGGTCTTTTTCACGGACTTATCTATAGCATATTTTAGTGCATCCCTTTCTATTCCTTTTAATGAAGCTAAGACGTCTTCATAAGATTGTGGTTTTAACTCCATTAATTCTGTTAAAATGGAGAGTCTGGGTGATGAATTGTGAAAGTACGCAGATGCAATTAAAGCTTCTAAATCATCTAGTTTGAAAAAGAATTCATATAGGTCTACTATTGAAGAAGATATACTAGAACTTAAAGTATATCCCCTCAATTTCCTTAAAATTTCTAAAGACCTCCTCTTAATCATTATATCAAAATCTAATATTGAAGACGGAGTTTCAGATATGATCCCCTTCTCTCTAAGGATGGAGATTGCGTCCTTCCAATCTTCACTCTCAAGTAGTTCATTAATCGTACCCCTAGTAAGCGTTTGTGATTTATATACTCTAGCTAGAGCTGTAGCATACGCGTAAATACTCATTTATATACCTCCATAACTTTTCTTAGTACAAAATCTACTGCTTTATCTAAATTCTTTTCACCATTTTGCTTTATTTTTAATAATTCTTTCTCTCTTTCTTGTTGATATTTTTGCGAAATTTCTCTCACTTTTGCATCTGAAGCCCTCTCTATTTCTTTTGATACTTCTGTAAACACTTGCTCAGCCACATTTCTGAGTTGCGAGGCTAGTGACTGTGATAATAAGACAAGCTTTTTACCATCATCAGCCAATTTTCTCTCCTCTTCCTTTATTTCGTTCTCATATCTTATAATTAGGTTTGCGTAAACGGCTATCTTTGATGACATCTTACTTTATTTTTATATTAACCAACTTTTATTGATTTTCTTCCCCTAATAATGTAACCAGTGTGAACTACACCAATATTTTTAGGCCTTGTAGCATTTTCCTTAACTTGATATTCTCTGGTAATTAATTCCTCCGCATGGACATCAACAAAGTTGAACTCTCTTAATTTGAGTACTGTCTTCTCTATCTGGTTTACTGTTGGAACGAAAATAACTATAGATCCAGAAGGTTTTAACGCTTCATAGACGGAATTGATTGCATTCCATGGATCTGGCATATCGAGAAATACGGCATCTACGTCCTTCTCTTCTATTCCCTCCCTAATGTCCTTTAATTTAAAAGTTATCCTATCAGAAAGATTTAATATACTCACATTTTTCTTTGCAATCTCTTGCATATCTTGCCTAATGTCATAAGTAATTACTCTTCCCTTTTCACCCAAAAAATATGCTAGGGCTATTGTAAGAAAACCAGAACCAGTACCGGCTTCAACCACTGTATCCCCAGGTTTAATTCCGGACACATAAAGCATATATGCTATGTCCTTAGGGTAAAGTACTTGTGATGGCCTTCTTAAACCATTGTATGCATCTAGCGGAGTAGGGTGAAGTAAATATGCTTTATTCCCCGTAGATAACGTGATTTCAGAACCGTATTCTAATCCGATTAAATTCCCTAAATCTATCGCTCCTTTATCACTGCTAAACTTACCTTTTTGCGTGACTTTAGTTAAATATACTCTTTTTGGATCTATCCAAATGACTACGTAGTCTCCTTCCTTTACTTTCATCAGAAAGAAATAAGGAATGGAATTTAAAAATCAGATCTGGTGTCACCTATCACTGTTCAATAATACCAGCTCTCATCACGTCTCATTACTAACCCATAATTCTTTCCTAATAAAATCATTTAATGCAGCTCTTATAACTTCACTTCTTGAAGTATACCTTCCAGTATTTACTAATTCATCTATTGCTTCTAGGAATTGTTCCGGCAATTTTACAGTTATTATTCTCATGAAAGGTCAAATAAAGTATTGTCTTAAACAACTTTTTTAAACGTTTCCCCTTTCTTGTATAGGTATATTCCATAAATAGTTAAAGTATACTTTCCCTATCTCAATAAAATAAGCATGCGAAGAATACAGTCCAAATAGAACTCCCTCGGAAGATTTTATAATAAGTAATATCCCTCTACTTGTTATTACTCCGCTGCCAAACATAGAATCCGTATACTTTATCTGAAGTGAAGGGGGGAAAGAGCCTTTTAATGTTTTTGAAAGAATTATTTTTACTTCACTCTTATATGAGTTAGATTCGAGCAATTTAATCACTTCATCATTAAATAACTCTGGAAACGACAAAGCGACATAATAAATATTTGAAGGGGACTTAAGCATCTCGATTAAGGAGAAATAAACACTTTCTGGTGGTAAGAAAAGGATATTATACATTGATGGTTGCGACGTTAATAACAATGAGAGAGGGGTTATAATCTCTCTCTCAACCTTATCTAACGAGTCAACAATGTTCCTCTTCACATTAGACCATACTTCTAACAAGGAAATAGCTGTATAATAAGCTGGTTTTTTACCACTTCGTTTTATCCAACCCCTTCCTTCTAATCTTGATAAGAATGGGTAAACTTTTGTGTATGAAATACCTAGCTTATCAGAAATCTCTTTAGCTGTCATTTTACCGTTAAGCAAGAGGAGGAAATAAATCTTTAACTCATTTCTTGAAATACCTAAAGCGGAAGCGAATTTACTTATTCTACTAATTACCTCATCTATTGAAAAATCTTGACTCATAATGCTTAATATCCCGATAACAGATTATATTTTTGGTGCGAAAAAGTGGGTGGTGCATCAAAGAAACCGATTAGTACGGTTGAGAAAAGACTGAAAAAGATGCAAGAAGAACAGCAAAAGAAAGGACAAAAGAGGGCACCTACAAAAACTGGGAAAGAGTTGACTTCAAAGAGTATTACAATTGACAAGGACACGATTGTAAAAGTGCAAGAAGAATTGAAAAAGGAAAAGATTGTAACACCTTATACCCTATCTTCAAAGTTAAATGTTACAATTAGCGTTGCAAAGAAAATATTAGAAGAATTACAAAGACAAGGCATTGTGAAACAAGAGGCTAAAAGTAGAAGAACTGTTGTTTATGTGGCTTCGTAAACTCCTTTTTTATTCCTCTTCCTCATTTCCAGCTTGTTGAGGCATCCTCTTCTTTTCGGTACTCTTCATCTTTTTAACACTCTTACATAACCCTTGAAGAATCGACTCGAGATTATTAATTTTTCCGATCCTATCCTTGCTAGATTCTTGTAAAAGTACCGTAGTCTCAACGTATACTACCGTATCTTCGTCCTCGGCTTGCTTATATATTAACGAGCTAGTGTTCGTTACAAAAGTTGGAGAAGAACCTATGATTTCTCCGTTCTCATCTTCTATTGTTTCTCCAACTATCATATAGGGTATTCCGTTTTCTAAAGTCCTTGCTATTGCAACGTTTTTAACCACGTCATGGCCTCTACTATATGCTTTTATAGATCCTATAATCCCAACAGCATTACCCAAAGTTAAGACCCTATTTATTTCTGGTGAGAAAAGATCGTCCTCAGCAAGTATACCATACCTCTTGTCTAAAGACATAAATACTGGTTCTTTCCCCGCAGAAATACCTAACTTAACATCCTTTTCGGAAACGATTATTTTACGATATTTGCCTATTATTTCGCCTTGTGGTGATATAATTAGTGTAGTTAGAAAAATCTTAGGCCCTGCCTGCTCTAAGATTGGGCCAGCGATTAAGTGTACTTCCCCTTCAGTAGCTAAATTTATTAACGTATCAGTTGTGGGTCCAGGAATTTTCTCTGCAAGATTTCTTATAATACTTCTTAGTTTTTTATCATTCTCGTAAACCTCAAATACGTTACCAACTGGAAATAATGAGGGTAAAACTACAAGTTTTGCACCTTTTTCTTTTGCAGTTTTGATCAATTTTTTAGCCTTTTCTATGTTTTGCTTCTTACTTGACTCCTTCAGTTTTAAATGGATTAAACCTATAAGCATGATTTTCACCTTATTTCTTCTATCTCTTCATAAATTTGAGCAAGAACATCTTCATATTTTTCTTGGCCAGTTTCAATCATATCCATCAACTGTAGTAGTTTTCTTGTTCTTTCCTCTGATACAAACTTTCCATATCTTAAGTTTAAATACTTATTTACCTCTATTCCTAGATTAGTTGGAATCAACTTCTTTATCTTTTTACTTTCAATAGCATAATGTCTTTTAAGAATTGTATTTATAATCGTAGCATAAGTACTAGGTCTTCCTATTTCTTTCCTTTTCATTTCGCTAACTAAATCAGCTTGCGTATATAAATTCACTTTACTCCTTACAAATGAGCCTTGAAGTTGTAACGAGAATTCATATGGGAATTTTTCACATATTTGATCTAAACGGGATTTTATGGATTGGGCTATCTTTTTAACCGGTTGATATATAAATCTAGAGAAATCGATCTGAAGAGGAAGAGAAACATTAGTAACAAGTTCAATTACGTCTTGTTCAACCTTCAAAGGATTACCATCTTCATCCCTAACCTCGATATTAACTATCTCCTTACTAACCTTGAGAGGAACTATCTGACTTGACATAAATCTCCTAAATATAATATCATACACCTTAAAATGATTAGAAGTAAGTTTTTTAGCAAGCTCTATATCTCCCTCCTCGATCATTAGCCTTAATTGCTCTACATCAACTGGCTTTGTTGGCCTAATAGCTTCATGTGCACCTCCTTCACCCCAACTTCTGGGTTTAAATATCTTAGTGTATTCCTCACCAACAACTTGTTTTAAATAATTCTCAGCTATCGAAATACCTACATTAGATATTCTAGTACTATCAGTTCTATGATAAGTAATCAAACCTAGTTCAAAGAGGTCTTGTGCGATTCTCATAGTTTCTGGTGTAGGTAATCCAAAGAATTCATTTGCATCTGAGAGTAATGTATCAGTAGTGTACGGAGGTAACGGACCGAAATCTTCCGTCCTTTGCTCAATGCTTTTTATTATTAGTTTTACTTTGCTGTTCTTCCTAACACTCTCTTGCTTAGGTACTAATATTACTAAATCCTCTAAACCAGTAATTTTACCATAATATACTCTAGTTTTTGATTTATTGTAGTCTTCAAATCTGGTCACAATCCAATTAAGTACTGGAGTCTGAACTCTCCCAGCACTTAAATTCTTATTTTCTTTGCATTCTAAATTCTTGTTTTTACAGTATTCGTACCAAAATTCCTCTTGTAGTTTCTTTGATAATTTGAAACCTATCCATCTGTCCTCAATCCTTCTTACTATTTGAGATTTAACTAGATTAATATTAAATTCTCTGGGATTTGATATAGCTTGTAGAATAGCTTTTCTAGTAACTTCATGAAACTCAGCTCTCTTTATATGACTATTAAACGGTCTTAAGGCTAGGTAAAGATCCCAGGCTATCTTCTCTCCTTCAGTATCTGGGTCAGTACCGATCAATACCTCATCAGCTTCAAGCGCAAGCTTTCTGAGAGACTCTATTGTATAAGTTTTATCAGTAACTATTTCAGTAGTACCGCACTTAGGGCATCTGTTACCATCAGCAAAATCAGTAAATTGATGGCCATTTTTGCATTTTTTAATTGTATTGTAAAACGGAATGAAATACGTGGAAGTATTAGTTTTTATTACATCAATACCGTAAATCCCGATATCCTCACGTGTAGTTAAATCATAAACATGTCCCCCTGAGGCTGCAACCATTAGTATTTTATCCTCTAACACCGTCTCATAAACTCTAATATTCCCTATTTGTCTCACACTGGGTTTAGAGAAGAAATTAGAAATCGTTTTAGCCTTATTAGGCGATTCCACAATAAATAGTACAGTCTTAACTTTTTCGAGGATTGGAGATGAAGAACCCTCCTTCCTAACCTTCAAAATTTTTTCTCTTTCCTCATTTATTGTTGATAACACTGAATCTAATGTTAAATCCTCTAACTTCCAAGAATTTAAATCTAACTTCCTCCATTTAATATCATCTAAAACTAAACTTAGTTTTCTGTTAAAAATTCCGAATAAATTAAGGTCGTCGACAAGGAGTATTGAAAGGCCTGTAGTTAGATCTCCTCCGTAAATTCTTGAAGTACGTCCGCTTGCTTGTACGTACGTTAAAAAGTCTGGGATAAGTATACTATGGTTAGAAATCACAAAGTCTCCAGTCTCTGCTATCTTCTTTAATATTTCTTCGTTTTTTAGGTACTCATTAAGAACTTCATACCCTTTAAGAAGTAACTCGTCTTCAAGTTTACCTTCCTTGGCTTGTATTGATAACATAGTAAGTGCTGCTGGAGATAATCTTCTAATTTTACCTCTTATTTTACCCGCTAAAGATATAACTTGTTGGTCTTTAGTTATAAGTCCTATAACACTTAATAGCCGGCTTAAGGTCAATACATTGACGCTCTCACCTAATCTAAACTTAAATTTAGGTATTCCCACGAAAATAGCGTACTTTATCCTCCATGGTAAATCAATACCTCTAACTAATATACCATAATGCGTTGCTGAACCTATTAAAGCATAAATTTTGCCTTCTGCAAACTCATCTATTTTACTTGTGCTTGCAGATGTTATACTAGCTACTTCAAAGTCTTCTGAGAGCTTACTCTCTAAAAATTTTATATATTCTTGACCCTTATCGACGGGGACGAAAATTAGTCCTCCATCACCTAGTTTCTTAAGTAGTCTTTTTAATAGACTTATTATTTCATCGTCACTTTTAGGCATTTCAATATAGGAATCAATAATTTTTCTAAGATAAATCCCGGAACTGCCTGGCCTAAATCCCATTAATGCGGAAAATACTGGATTCCCTCTCGTAAGTGTCGCTGAAGAAAATATTACGCTCTTATCTCCTAACTTTCCTTTTCTTATTTTTTCTATTTCAGAGAAAACTTCCTCATCGTTTTTCCTCAGTAATTCCTTTACTTTAGTAATATCGTCTTTACTAAATCCAACTAATTGTAAAACTGCCTGAGCGCTTTTACTGGACTTCATTGCCGTATCTACGTCATCTACGAAAAGGAAATCGTATTTTACTGCCTTTAAAGTATCTATATTATCTACTATATACCTATTCGTTGTTATAAAAATGGTGAAATCGTTAGACTCTAAAGATTTTAATACTTCGTCTCTTTGTGATTGAGTAAATCCAGAGTGATAATAAATTAACTTAGGGCTTAACTCGACAGATGAGGAGAACTTAGAGATTCTATCAACTGCTTGTCTAACTAAACTTTTTGTTGGAAATATAAGAATTGATCGTTTATTCTTTTGTGCATAATAAAGAGAAGAAACTAAACCGAACGTAGTTTTACCTAATCCAGGTGGGGCTATTATGGCAAAACTTTCACCTTGTAAAAGCCTTATTATCCAACTCTTTTGAGGCCCAAAAGGCGGAAATCCTACAGTTTTTCTAAATATTTCATAAAAAACATCAAATTCATGCATAACTTCAGATAACGTCTTTAGCTTGTCCAATTTCCCTTTTTCTTCCAGTACTTTTATCAAATCCCTAATATTATCAAACTTCCTATCCTCTTTCAGACAGTTAGAGCATACAGAACCTTCACTGAGTCTTGAAGCTGAGATTATACCACCGCAGTTAGGGCAAGAGGATAAGTACATTGAAGGTGGTATTTGACTCAAGCTTAACTCAATATTCAAGTAGAGTAAGACTTATTTAAAAGATTACATAGTGTCCTCATAATGAGTCAACAGATTAAACTTAGAGTAAGTGAAGCAAGACAGAGAGATGTAGGAAAGAAAATAGCTAGAATGTCAGAATTCTCTATGAAAAAACTAGGGGTAGAGACGGGGGATTATATAGAAATAAAATCTGGTGATAGATCCGCACTAGCACAAGTTATGCCGGCATATGATATCTCAGATGACGAGATTAGAATAGACGGTTATATTCGAAAGTCTTTGGGAGTTGGAATAGGTGATGAGGTAACAGTAGTCAAAGCTAACGTTAGTCCAGCTAATAAAGTGATATTAGCACCTACGCAGCCAATTAGATTTGATTATAGCTTTGTTGAGTATGTTAAAGATTACCTTGTTAATAAACCGCTGGCCAAGGGAGAAATAATTCAAATACCAATTTATACTGGGACAATAGATTTCGTGGTAATTAATACACAACCATCAAATTACGTATATATAACTGGAAATACCGCTCTCGAGATCAGAGAGGAACCAGTAAAGGAAGGAGAAACAGGGTTGCCAAGAGTCACGTGGGAGGATATAGGAGACTTAGAGGAGGCAAAACAGAAGATAAGAGAAATAGTAGAATGGCCAATGAGACACCCAGAACTATTCCAAAGGTTAGGTATTGAGCCACCAAAGGGAATTCTTCTTTATGGCCCTCCAGGGAACGGTAAGACATTACTCGCAAGAGCTCTAGCTAATGAAATCGGTGCTTATTTCATAACAATTAACGGCCCAGAAATAATGAGTAAATTTTATGGAGAGAGTGAGCAGAGGCTAAGAGAGATATTCCAAGAAGCGGAAAAGAACGCCCCATCAATAATTTTCATAGACGAGATAGACGCAATAGCACCTAAAAGAGAAGAAGTGACTGGTGAAGTGGAAAAGAGAGTAGTAGCACAGCTACTTACATTAATGGATGGTATTAAGGGAAGAGAAAAAGTAATAGTAATCGGTGCTACGAATAGACTAGAAGCTATAGATCCAGCACTCCGTAGGCCAGGTAGATTTGATAGAGAAATTGAAATTAAACCACCAGATACTAAGGGAAGAAAAGAGATCCTCCAGGTACATACAAGGAATATGCCTCTAGCTGAAGACGTTGATATAGATAAATTAGCTGAGATAACTTACGGTTATACTGGAGCCGATTTAGCTGCATTGGCAAAAGAAGCAGCAATAACTGCCCTAAGAAGATTCATACAAGAAAAGAAGATTAACCTAGAACAACAGACAGTACCGGCTGAGATATTAAAGGAATTAAAAGTAACTATGAGAGACTTTTTGGACGCCATGAAAACTATTCAACCAACGCTTTTGAGAGAAGTTTACGTTGAAGTACCTAAAGTTCGTTGGTCAGATATTGGCGGTTTAGATAACGTAAAACAACAGTTGAGAGAAGCAGCAGAATGGCCATTAAGATTCCCAGAATTATTCGAGAGGAGCGGAATAACACCGCCTAAGGGTATTTTGTTGTTTGGTCCTCCTGGTACTGGTAAGACTATGCTTGCTAAGGCTGTTGCTACTGAGAGTGGGGCTAATTTTATTGCTGTTCGTGGCCCGGAGATTTTGTCC
>Ga0081474_146633_pt1 | contig 36239 bp, 61 predicted proteins | sample OneHunmetagenome_2_FD_70978 | JGI IMG/M metagenome (GOLD analysis project Ga0081474, IMG submission 70978) | Ferrous microbial mat communities from One Hundred Spring Plain, Yellowstone National Park, USA v2 (version 2) | ecosystem: Environmental > Aquatic > Non-marine Saline and Alkaline >... | reverse complement strand
GAGAGATATGTTATATGTGTTAGTATACGTATTCGTGTTAGTTATGTCTTATACGTATTCTTAGTCTTATACGTATATCATATTTCTTATGTCTTATACGTATATTACATTAGTTACTTCATACTTCTTACTGACACTCATTCTTTTTTTTATTATATAGATATACTTCCCCACCCCTCATGCGGGGGGGTCACACTTCACTCGTTCATACTGACACTCATGAGTTCACACTGACACACTGACGCTTGGTGTTTCATGCTGGGACTCATTCAGGTCTGTTTTAAGAAAAGAAAAAAGTTCTAGAACAATTTTTTTTCGAACCTCACAGTTCGTAAACTCGAACTACGAACTTCGAACTCTCTAAAGAAGTATTCAAAAAAGTGATGTAACAATTTATATGCGAAAAACTTTTTAACTCAAACACCGATTATAGTTTTCTCTTTCCCGTCTTTTACTATTATGTATTTTTTTCTTAAGAGTTTTGCTGGGGTCAATATTAATACTGTATTATTTTCAGTTGTTATTTTAAATCTTGGTGGCATTGTTAGTGTTTCTCTAAGATATATTATCTCAATATCTATTATTTTCTCTTTTTTGTTGTTTATCACAATATATTTCTCGTCTGCTTCCCGTATTTCTTTGTAAATTTCTTTCGCTATCTCGTTCAAATTTCTATACGGCACAATTTTTCACCATGCTAGTACCGGATATTCAAATATATCTGATGGTGTTAGTATCATCATTTTGCCTTTTTCCGTCTTTATTATAATTCTGTTTTGTACTACACTTAATTCTATCACTTTTTCTTCCCTATAAATAAGCTCTTTGTATTTTGATAGTTCTTTGTAAATTTTGTTTATGTCATTTAGTTGACTCGGTTCTGGGTTTTTCGGTACTATCATAAAGTGTTTTTTTAGGAACAATTTTGGTGCCTCAATTATTTTCATTCCTCCTTCCGTTTCGATTATAATTAGCTCGTTTTCTTTTCTTATAGAATGTACGATATATGTTCCTTTTTTCGTTCTTGCGAGAATTAAAAAACCTTTTTTTATTAATTCATTTAAATTTTGTATTAACTCATATTCATTCACGGGATTTAACCCCCTATTATAAAGGGGGGTCATACAAGTATAAAAAATTTACTTTCGTAATACTCCACGCAATATATAAGTGCCTGACTTAAATACTATCAGTTCCTCTATGTGGACTTCTGCTTCTAATGTCTTTTCCACTTCCTGTTTTATCGTTTGTTTTAGTTCTTTAATTTCGGCGATTTCTTCTAATTTTCTTGTCTTCGTTAGGTTTATCTTATTTGTCTCTAGTGCTGTAAAGATGTCCTCAATTAATGATACGTCCGTCTTTCCCTCAACTTGTACTTTTATTTTCATATTCCCACCTTGTAATTATTTTTCCGTCATTTTTCACTTTTCCTTCTTTGAAATTTACTATCTTTGGTGCCATATTTCTGTATTTTTCTATTATTTCTCTGATTAATGAGCTTAATTCTTCATTTTTTGTCAAATCCCTTTTTAATATTTGATTTTCGTTGAATGTTATTTCGCTTTTTCCAATTAGTTTCGCTAGTCCGATTAAAAATTGTGTATTTTTGTCTTCTTGTGGGGAATCTACTATTTCTACTACTATTCTTTTTATCATTTTTCTCACTTTAACTTAGCGTATTTGCATGACTTATTTATTTCGCAGAATTTGCATTCATCGAATGTGGCTACTAGTGTTTTTGTCATATATGCTATTATTTGTTTGTATATCCAGTTATCGTCTATCTGATATTGTCCAAAGAACGTTTGTCCTGTTTCTATGTTTTTTATTTGATCTTGTGCTATTTCAAACTCTGTTATCTCATTATTTCCTAGGTATACTAGAAGCCCTTTTTGACTTCCTAGCATGTTCATGTAAATTAGTACTTGATATATGTGTGTCTCGTATGGGAATACTGGAGGTTTATATACGCTTTTGAATTCTACTATAGTTCCGTCCTTAGTTATTCCGTCTACTCTTCCTATCAATGTGTACTCTCCGAATTCTTTTTTTATCTCTTTCTCAAACTCTATGTCAATTTCTCCGTATTCTTTTAGTAGTTTTTCTATCCCCTCGTGTACTGCTATTCCTCTTATCAGAGATATTTGTGATACTTCTGTCCTTGGTCTTATTACGCAGTGTAATAAATCTGTAACGTATACTGTTTTCTCTCCTTTTTGCGGATGTTGTTCTTGCATTCTTTCAAATGCTTTTATTATTGCTTCTTTTATCATCTGCAAATCACCTCGACCATTTTTCGTCCTATTATTTTCGATGCTATTTCCTTATTTTGACAAAGTTCTGTTTTGTTATGTATCCCGTTCCTTAACAATTCGATAGACCTCTTTCTTCCTATGCCAGGTAGTTGAACTAATGCTAATGCACTGCTAGGTACACCGTATCTGGCTTCTAGGAATAGTAGTCTTAGTCTATCTGCTAGTTCTTTTTTCATTAATGCTTTAGTTATCCTATAAACACCATATAATTGCCAGTTTATTGTTTGTATTAGTTTGTTAAAGTCGTTGTATGACATGTTTTTTGTTGCTTTTACTATCATTTTTTCATCTACCCCTTTTATCCAATTCTCAAATATTATTTTTATATTTTCACCTTTCGAGGCGTTTAGTACATTTTCATTGTTCATAACTGTGTCTATAATTTCTTTTTCATTTACATTATTTTTTTCAAGGACGTTTCTGTATGCAATTGCGTCTTCAACGTCGAAATAGCTTTCAGCCACAGCACGTCCGTATACAGTGACATAATAGCCAGTGTTATCGAATCCTAGAATGCCGTTCTCGTTTAGGAATTCTAGTTTTTCATTAATTTCTTCTTTAGGTATTTCTTTGAATGTTAATGAATATTTTACAGCGTTGAAAATATCATCGGGTCTAATGTAGAGATATTTAGATATGAAAGCCAGCAAGAAGTCCTCCAGTGTATGATGACCTTCCAAGTTCCCGTATTCGTTTGTGAAGTACTTTTTGGTTAGTTTTTCTGCTTCTCTTATGTTTGATGCTTCTATTATGCATAATCCTTCCTCGTCATATCCAGGTCTTCCTGCTCTTCCGCATATTTGGTCGAATTCTATGGGTGTAATTGCTTTCCAACCGATAAACCTCCCGTATTCTACTATCGGAAGTTTCAAGTCATCAAAGATTACGGCATAGAACGGGAAGTTTACTCCTTGTGATAGTGCTGTAGTTGATATGATAATATTATATTTCCCTTGTTTCGTTTCTTCCATTAGTCTTAGTTTGGTTTCTGGTTGTAATCCTGCGTGAAAGAATGCTACTTTTCCAGGGTACTTTTTGTCGTAAATCAGGAATAGTTCTTCTGCTTTCTTTCTTGTTGATGTGAAGACCATTACGACTTTGTTCTTTCTTACTAGTTTGCGTACAAGGTCTTCTTTTAATTCTACTTTGTCACCGTCTTCAAATATTAATGTATTCCCTATTTTGATTGCCTTGTAAAGTGGGATTGGTCTTTCTTTTGTTTCTATTATTTCGGCGTTTGTTATTTCCGCTAGTTTTTCCAGGTCTGGTACCGTGGCTGACATCATTAATAATCTTTTTCCTTCGTCCATAGCCCATGCTATTAAGTTCTCTATAGCTTTGCCTCTTTCTTTATCGGAAATGTTATGAACTTCATCTATTACTACTAATTCGCTTCTTTTAGCCCATGTATAGTGTCTTCTTAATACAGCGTCAGCTTTCTCATATGTTGTAAATATCATTCTTTCTATTATATTTTCAGGGTCTGATTCATATACTTCTGATGTTAATGCTATTGAATCTGCATATCCGTGTAGTAATGGTGCCACTTTGTTGTGGTAGTCATCGTTTAATTGTAATGCTAAAGTTCTTAAAGGTACTGTGTATAATATTCTGTATTTCGTATTCATTGCTATATACATGGCTAAGAATGATTTTCCTACTCCTGTGGGTGCCGAAACTAGTAAGTTTCTATCGGTCATAAAGAATGTGGTTATTACTTTTTTCTGGAATTCATTGAGTTCCATTTTGTTTCTCACCTCCTGTAAATTCTAATTCTGATATTTTCCTTATTACCGATATTTTTGATATTTTGATGTATATTGGGTTCCCGTTAGGGTCTGTTCCTAATAAGTTATTATAATCATCAATTTCCTCTATGAGAAGTCTATATTTTCTACCTTGTGCTAACACTTCTACAAAATCTCCCACTTGGAAACTTATTTTCCCTAATTTGAGTTCACGTTTTGGCATCACTTAAAATTGTGCTAGTATAATTTTTAAAGTTTTTATTTCCCATTTCCTTTCTTGTTTATATGAAAGTTGTTCTAAATATTCCAAACGTTTTTTATGAAGAGAAGGAGTGTAATTATTTTATGGAATGTCTTGAATATTATACGATGTATTTGGTTAAATATGGTAAACAATTAGGGATATGTTATGGAGAGAATTATTCAAAAGAGTTTCCTATAGTAGGCGAATACAAAAATGAATGTGAAAAAGGTTATGTAGAAATAATTAAGTAAAAAAAATTATTCGAGTAAGTTTTTCTTTTTCTTGATGCTCTTTACGTTTTCCTCGTATTTTTCTATATATTTGAATAGTTCTTCATATTTTTCTATCATTTTTGTAATCCATTTTATGTCATCTAATCCGCTTACTGGAAAACTCAATGAGTTAGTAGGTTTCTGACCGTGAACGGATATTAGTACAGTTACATTGTTTTTGTCATCTTTGTATGCTAAGAATCCTAATGATAGCTGTTCTCCTTCATATAAATCAAATCTATCGAATCGTTTTTGTGATTTCGAGAATTCTTCAATCCAACTATCAATTTCTTTCTTTATTTGTTCTATTTTTTCATTCTTTTCTTCTGTTTTTTGTGATGGCATTAGTTATCACCTTTTGGTTTTTTCTAGGGCTTCAAACTGTGCTTTAAGGGCTAGTAGTTGACTTGGGTGTACTAGTGTTACCATTGGTTGTGGATAGTCCGATTGTTGTAATGCCACGCCAACGATAACCGCTCCTGACTTTAGCTTTGGTATTACTGTTCTTAATAAACTGTAGTATATTCCTTGTGATACCGAGTATATGTAGACTTCTTTCTTATGTTTGTTAATTTCTTTTGTTAGGTCTATTGGTATTGTTTGGTTGTCAATTATTGTTTTAATTAGTTTTTCTTCTAGTTGAGGGTCATCTATTACATAGCCGTCAATGTAACTTATTTGGACTGCTTGATTATTGTTCCTTAATATTGCGTCTCTGATTTCTACTTTTTTAATTATTAATAAATGCCATAAATAGTCTTTTATATTCATTCTTTGGAATGGTAGTGCTAACTCGTCACTTTGGGCTTCTTCTTGTACTTCTATTTTTTGGTTTTCTGCTTGTTCTGGTATTATCTCTTCTTCTTTTAATTCTTCTTTTATGTTTTTCTTTTCGGTTACCATTTTCTTACCACCTCTTTTAGCTCATTTGGATATGTATCCCAATATTCGCAAAATTCCAAAAAAATTTTTTCTGAATAACTTAATGCCTCAGGGTCTAAGCCCTGAGGGTTTACCAAACGTATGCATTCTTCATATTTGGGCATTTTTGCTCTAATAGAAATTGTTCTATCATTTATATTTAAACTTTTTCTTTTCTTTGTTCTCAATCAAGAAAAAGATGAGATAACTTTTTAAAACTGGTAATACTATATATATATAGTGAGAAGTATGCCCAATAATTTGCAAAATAGTAATAAAATATATATCCCAAACCCAAAGAGATTCCTAACAAAAGATGAATTTCAAGAATATTTAGAACTTGTAAAACTAATTGGAAATTTTGACCCAAATACTAAAAAATGGTATGTTAATGAATTTAAAATCTCCAGAATTAATAATAATGAACTGAAAGAAATCATTAAAGGGTTATCAAATTATGTAGGAGATGAAATTTATAATGTCTTTGGTGATTATTTGAAGGATAATGATAATACAGTATATGTGGAATTTAGGGGGAATTATCTAATAGTATATGATGATTTAGAGAAGTATAAAGGTTTGTTAACATATAAAATCAAAACATTTGACCATATTCAAGGACAATATGTTGAGACACCTGTACTTTTAGCATGGCAAAGAGGAAACAATTTTGCTACATTGAGAGGGCTTTACTGGAAATTAAGCAATTTTGCTAATTTAAAAGCCAAACCCTTTGCTAATTTACAATTTTACGATATTACACTAAAGAACTTTGAAATAAGAGATTACCAAATAAATAGTATAAAAGCATGGATTTCTGATATTAATACAGTAGGAGAAGGAATAGTAAAAGCACCAACAGGAAGTGGAAAAAGTGTGATAGCTATAGTTTCAGCGTTAGAAATGTTAAAAAATAAACAAAATGCAAAAATTATTTATGCAGTAAATTCAACAACACTATTAAAACAATTTCAACAATTTGCAAAAAGAGAAGACTTACCATTTCTTTTAGTATCAGGAGAAATAAATGAAATTGAAAAAGGTGAAAAATCTGATTTCATTGCATTATCGATTGCTTACTATTATTCCCAAAAGAAGAAAAATAAACATGAAAAACTAAAAGAATTAATTAATAATGCTGATTTGATAATAATTGATGAGGCTCACCATACTCCCGCTTCAAGTATCAAGAGTCTGTTATTAGATTCACCAAACAGTTTACGCTTAGGTCTATCGGCTACGCCTATCCGTGAAGACGGAAAAGAATTAGAAATTATGGGGCTTTTAGGGAAAATAAGTTATTCCATTGATTATTCAGAATTAGTTAAAAATAATTATCTAGTACCTTTGGAATATATACAATTCACTCCTAAAATCTCTGAAAAGATTTACAATAAGTTGATGGCTTTGAGAGAATTTTACACTGACCAACCGTTTGCAAAATTGTACAGTGCTGAATTGAGACTATTCGAAAATTCTCCTTATACAAATCAGCAAATTATTAGAAAGATAAAAGAGATTAACAAGTTTCCCGCTTTAATAATTGTAAGGAGGATTAGCATAGCACGGAAACTATCAGAACTTCTAAATCAAGAAGGGATAATATCAGATTGGGTAAGCTCTAAAACATCTCTACAAGAGCGTATTGAAAAAATAGAAAATCTGAAGAATGGGAAACTGAAAGTTTTAGTAGCTACTTCTTTAGCTGATGAGGGTTTAGATATTCCAGAATTATCTCTAGTAGTACTATTATCTCAAGGAAAGTCAAGAATTAAATTAATTCAGCGTATTGGAAGAGTAATGAGACCATGGAAATTAAAAGAAAAAGGATATATTTTGGATATAGCGTATAACACTGATATTTTCCAGAGACAGGCTGAAAAGCGTAAAAAATTCGTTTCATCAGAATATGAAGGGATAATTTCAATTAAGTCAATTTGATTTTTTAATTAATAATTTTTCTCATTTTTCAGATAATATTTCAGTCATTTGAGTAATATCTTCTTTTTTGCTTTAAATAGTAATACGCATTAAGTTTATCTACATGGGCATAAAATATGAAATTCTACATGTTGAGATAAAATCTAATCGTATTTTTGTTTCCCTCAAATTGATAAGAAATGGTACAATTGAGATATTCAATAGTGTTCCAATTGAGAATATTCCACTTTTACTAGAAAATTTCAGTCTCGTTAATTCAGATTATCAATTAGATAATTGAAAGGACTTAGAATTAGTTTCAGTCTGGATACAAAAAAGTTTTTAAATTCATCTTGTCAGTTTACTAGAAATGTTTTTAAACTCTTAATTTTTATTTTTTCTCCTTCTTTTCCCTTAAATTTACGTAAAATTAGGGCGTAAAATCGTTTATATTTAAAAAATTTTAGTGGTTTGGGTTAACTCAAATCAGTAAAATCTTTTTTCGGAAATTTTTTCAATTTTTTTCATTTGCAGCCGTTAAAAAATTCAAGCAAAAATTTTTTCAGCACAATTTTTTTCAGTAACATGAGATTTTTTGTTTGAAATCTAATTTATACACTTAATTTAAGTGTACAAAAAAGTATTCAAACAATTTTTCAATTTTTACAAATATTATTACAATTTTGAGAAAAAATGCTATATAAATATTATATTATGATAAGAATTGTTCTCTATAAAGAGATTGCCGCCGAGTCTCTACATAATGGAAAGGATTTACGATATCTGGAATCCATGAAGGTAAAGATTTATATAAATGAAAAAGGAATTATAATACGGGGAAATCTATGCAAACAGAACTCGAAATAGAGAAAGAAAAAATTAAAAATGAAATCAAAAGATTTTTTGATGAAATTAAAATAAATTATAAAGAGGACAAAAATCATTTAAAAATTGAGGGGGAAATATTTTATGTAGATATTCTACAATTTATTGAGATATCGGTAAGGATAGGACAAGATAAATACTTAACAATAACCTATGATATTGAAAAAAACACAGAAAAAATAATTTTAACGTATGAAGAAGTGTTCCCGAAAGAATTTAAGAAAGAATTAGAAATTCCGAAAGACAAGATACAAGTAATATACTATACGAATAACAAGTTAATATTCTTATTCTAATCTCTTTTTTTTGTTCCAAATTTTTCTCTTATATGTAATTTTTTTACAGTTCTTTCACTTCTCTCCTTCTTGATGAAGAGATAAAAATTTATATAAATATACATTATATAATATATAGGGAAGGCTATGAAATATGTGGTAATATCCCAAACGGGTAGTTTATATATGGTTGAAAAGTCTGAAGATGTAGATGAAATATTAAGGCAAAGAGAAGGGGTTTTTTACATCATTAATGTATATGGAAACTATATATATGCTGAAAAATATCAAGTAGAAAACGGGAAAATACATAGAATTGATAGCATTAAACTTTAAGTCATTTCCTCTTTTTTTTATTCTTCATTTTTCTCATTTTCGTAATCTTATCTTAGTTTGTTTTTTTCGTAGTCTTTTTATTTTTTCTTCTTGATGAAGAGATAAAAATTTATATATATATAAAATGAATAGTATAGTAGTGGTAGTTGTGATAGGAAAGATAAATATATTCGAATTTAATGAGGTGTTCAATAAAAGTGAACATGTTTTTTCAGTTTCATCTGGACGTTCTTTTTTTGATGTGCGTGTACTAGATAATATTTTACTAATATATGAAGTGCAATATTATTGTAAAGGTAGCGGGGTACGAAATGAACTAGATGCGGTCTTAGATATAGTACAGAGAAGGTTATATAAAAATGCTATTTTAATTTCTTTTAGGAAGGATGAAGGAATATGCGAAAACATCTATCATTATATCTTTTTGCTCAAATAATTTATCCTCTTTTTTTTATTTTTCATTTTTCTCATGTCGTTTTAATATATATAAATTTTTCCGTTAATTCTTGATGAAGAGAAAAACTTGTGTATAAAAAAAAGATTAGAATTCGAAAACTTTAGTTTTTTCATCTAATTCGTATAATACTTTATAAACTGATTTTATACGGTATTTGTACATAAATCCAGGTAATCTCATGCACCATAAACTATTACTATAGTCAACTCCACACAGGTAAGTCTCATTCAAAATTGTTATGAATTTGATTAAAATTTGATTTATACCATCATCATCAAAATCTTGAATTGCTGTGTTAAAGAAAGATGGAAATCTACCGCCCCTTATTCGTTTCAAATCTACAATAAAAATATTAGTAAAGTACCAGGCATGTTGTGAAATTTCGTCATTATAAATTCTGAACATTAATGGTCTTTCCTTCTTTTCGTATCTTTTGAATATTTCTTTGTTTACTAAGAATTTGTATATTGCGTACTCAATTTTTCTGTTTTGTAATTTTATTCTTATTATATATGGCATGCCTTTGTATTTCTTTTTGTAATGCTTTATTATTTTTTCCACTTTTTTACCGCTTATCTCATACAAATACAGCTCATTAGGAATTATTGGAAATCCGTATTTTTCATCTGGTAAAGGTTTTATTTCTAATTCTGGTAGTGTTAAGTAATATTTTTGTGGTTTTTTAATTATAGTAAGTCTTATTAATCTCGAATTGTATCTTATTGGAATTATTAAATTATCAAAAACCAAATGCCATGTGCCGTGATAATATGACAATAAATAATTATGATAATGTTTATTTTCAGTTTTTGTAAATCTTGTAATTCTTCTCATTGTAGCAATAGTTAGGAAGTTATCTAAATTTATAGTAACTTCAAATTTATTTTCGTTTTTCTTTACAATCTCTATTTTATTGTGGAATATATACATAAAAATCATTTTTTCATTTAATTTATGTAGAATGTACTCATAATCTCTGATTTTATAATTTTTCTTGTAAACGTATTCAACATCTGTTAAAAAATTATCAAAATTCTTTATTACATATTTTAAATATTGGATATTCGGGTCTTCTTTTCTTTGCATGTTTTATCGTTTTAATATAGAAGCAAAAGTTTATAAGTTTGTGATATCACAATTTGTAGTGAAGAAACATGAGTCTCCAAATCCAGATTCAAAAAAATCTAAGTCAAATTAATTTTTTTGAAGCGTCTGTATATGATAGGTACGATTTAACAAATCTGATAAGGAAAGATGAAAAATTTGTAGTGCGTCAAGGAGACCTGGTGGTCACAAATTTTCTTATCTCTGATAGAAGGAGAAGAGGACTAAGAAATGCATGGTTACATGAGTGCAATAGAAAGGATAATAATGTAGCTAGTAATATTTGGGTATTTGCTAATAATCATTTTATTATGCCATTACAAGAAAAAACAATATTAGTCCATCCAGAACATGGTATTGTGGTAATACCATTGGAAATGGGAAAACTTAATTTCTATACTTTTAATGAAGCGAAAGATTAAAAAAAGTTAATTTTTTATTTTTTACTCAAAAATACTCATTATTATCTCATATTTAGTTTTTCCTAGTTTTTTTGCTAACTCCTCTAATTTATTACTTTCTTCTTGAAAGAATATTATGAAAATTGGTTTCGGTACTGTATCAGCATATATTCTCATATCGTGGGGCTTTTTTGAATTATAAATTTCATAATTATACTTTTTCTCTATTTCTTTCAGGACGCATTCCCTATAACTATTATAATTTTCACATATACTTTTCAATTTGTGGAAATATTTTTTCGGGATTCTTATTGTATACCCCATTTTTCATCACTATATATTTCGTGCTTAATTATTTATATAGTTATTTCAGAAAGATTTATATAGTTGTTTTACATATCAGTAATTATGCTCTACGTTCTAAATAGTGCTACCCTTCCCTTGAAGGAAGGGGAAAAATACCTTATTTCTGCTAGGCAAATTTCAATAGAAGAAGCAAAGGAAATGCTAGAGAAAGAGTATTTCATATCTGCTGTGGGTCATAAAGCTACAGCTGAACTGCTAGCGAATGTTTTACGTGTTGAGATTCCATTCAACAGAATACAGATAGAGTTACAACCAGGAGACAAACTGTTAGCATTCCTTTTGAAAAGAAGATTAGAAGAAGGACAAGTTATAAAAACCGTTGAGGAACTTGAGAAAATAGGGTATACACTGTGGTTGTTCCATGTGTATAAGCGTGACGACCCTAATCCATGTATATGATAATTTTTTTATGCTGTAAGTAGGATTTCATTTTTTAGAAGTTGATTTACACTCATATTTCTTTTTCTTAGCTCGTTTTTAATCAATAATTCATTTTCTTTTGACATTCTCATCTGTAATCTGACATATTGTTTATCTCCCACTATTATTATTTCATTGCTTATTTCCTTTTTCGAATATGCTTTAGTATCATCTTCTAAGTTAAAATAATTTAATAATATCTCTCTGATTACCGCTCCTACGCTTATTTTTTTCTTTTCCGCTTCTTCTTTTAATTTATCATAAATTTCTTTTTCAATTGTAACTAGCATGCTTCTCACTAACATAAATTATTACATCACAATTTTTAAAGTTTTCTCTTTCACACAGCTTTAAAAAGGTGATAGTATAATTTTAATTATGGTACTAAGAGCAGTTACATTAAAAGTTAGACCAAGCGACATCGATTTTTTAAAAATGATAAAACAATATAGAAATAATTATGACAAGATATTAAATAAGATGGTTGATGAATGTAATGAAAAAATTCTTAATGTTAATGATTTGTCATTAGAATCTTTAAGGGGGTTCAGTATAAAAATGTCTGAGGACACTTTGGTAAAATTGGATTTACTATCTAAAAAATACGAAATTTCAAGGTCTGAAACGTTAAGAAGGTTAATCAAAGCTAAGGCTGAAAAGTTATGTTGATAGCTCAAGTAGTGAAAAGGGGCTGGTATATTGACTTTAAGGTGAGGACACTTGAGCAAATCCCAATCAAATATATCCCGTACATCAGGACAATCGGCAAAGAAAAGTACGGCACAGACAATATGTGTTACATTGAGCTTCCGATACGACGAATGGAGTCATCCACTTTTCGTGGAAGGGACTATTTGCTTACCTTTGCAGAAGGAGAGGGAGAAGGAACAAATCAAAGAGATGGAGGAGGAGTTGGAGGACGTGATTTTAGACCTCTTTGGGATTCAAGTCCTTCCGCTTTTGGAGGACGAGGGAGTGTGGTATGGGGGTGCTACGGGCAAGAGAATCGCGTGGTATCATCGATATCCTGGAGACGGGGGGGAGTATACATGGTAAGTGCAAATCAAATAATTAAGTTAGATATCGATGTTGACACCGTATTTTATGACCCACAATGGCTACTAGAGAAGAAACTACAAGTAATACACGGCTTAGGTTACTGGGAACAAGAAGCCTGGTGGGAATATTCACCATCGGGAAAGCATATTCATATCCTTATCGTGTTAAAAGACCCCTTACCTACAAAGGAGTTATTTGACCTACAGTTCATACTAGGTGATGACCACAAGCGTGTTTACTTTAATTATCTAAGATATAGTGTAATGGGAGAAGACGCTATTCATTTCAACGTACTTTACACGTATAAAAAGTCTTTAACTTTCTCTGACAAACTAAGGGCTATTTTACGGCATTGGTTCAAGTCAAAGCAATATTCAAAATAATGCAAAGAAGGACAAATTATGTGGTATAATTTTTCTGGTATTTCTTCCACTATTGCGTATTTAACTTTCAGATTTTCATGCCCAACCCACCCTTCTTCTACAATCCTCATACGTACATAATCGGAACAGCAAAATTTAAATATTTTGTATCCATACCTTATCCTATGAGCGAAAACCAGGAGAATGAGAAAAAAGAGGAGGAAGAAGAGTTTCAGCTCCCTCAAAAACCAAGCGAGGATTATGTAGGTAGTTTAATCAACGAAATAGAAAGCCAATTGCCTAGTGGTGCGAATTATACAACAGGGATAATTGTTGATGAAGACAGAAATTTATTGATAATAAAGGGTGGTAAACTGTATATAGGGAAAGATGAAAGCAATATCATAGAGATTAGAAAATATGCTGAAAATAGTAATCCCGCTTATTTAGTTAATGCTCTTTATATCTTAAAGGCAATGATACCTAGTTATAAGGAGTTCTGGTCTGGAGAACTGGAAAAGAGGGCTAGAAAAGAACTACAGTCTATTTTTTAAATCATTCTTCTTCCTCAAGGAATTTTTTTAATTTTTTCTTCGATTTCTTTTTTAACGGCTCAACTTCTACATCTTGTGGCTGTTGTTTTTGTGCTAACATTTGCTGTGCTAGCATCATTTGCAAAATATTTCCTCCTCCCTCTCCGCCAGGTCTTATTATACCTGCCTGAGTAAGTAACTGAATCATTTCATTAATGTGATTAAGAGCCATTTGGATGTCCTCAAGCGTCCATTTACCTTTCAAATGATTATCTAGTATTCCCGCTACGGTCTTTACAGCATTCTTAGTCTTGTCCAATTGTTCATTTAACTCTTGAACTTTCTTTTCCAGTTCCTCAACCTTTTTTGCCAAGTCCTGCTGTTGGTTCTCACTCACCCTTTAGCACCTCCTCTATTTTACTAGTTAGTGTATCCTTTTGCGAGCTTCTTGTGTAAATAACTATATAAGCATAATCGTCATCATTCCCGAATTTTACTCTTAAAGCCCTCATGTGATTGCTTGCTCTTGCCTTAGTTTCCTGTAAAGTTTTTTCTAGAATTCTCAGTATTACGTCAATAAGTGATACCATTACCACAGCATCTCCATCGTCAGTAATATACGCACTTGCATCTATACCTATTTTCTTTAGTTTTGAAAGTAATTTATTGTTAACAGTTTTCACATCCTCATCAACTAGTTCTTTCATACCTACAAGGAATAATTTCCCGTTTTTGATTTTTTGCTCCCAAATATCCTTATTAATTTCTGCCGTTATTAAATCTGCGAATTTATTAAACGGTACACCGACAACTACGGCGTTTTCACTCAATGCTCCGCTAACGGTTTCTATACCTGCTTTCTTCAGAGATTCAACAAAAACCTTGTAAACGTAAGCAACTGAACCTTTTAGTTTTATTTTATCCATATCTTAAAAAATGGATACAGAGTAAAAAAAAGTTACTTTAATAACTTGAACAATTCGTTCTCGATTTCTGTTAGTATTTTACTCATATCAACAGTATACGGTTTCCCGCTCTTACCTATAAACGTATATAAGTATCCAGATGTTCCTGTAACTGTAGTAGTTGTAGTCCTCTGCATCAGTTCCCACAAGTAATTATGATGTATTTCTACTAATGGTTCTCCCTTATAATCTAATATGTAATTAGCTAACACTTTCTCAGCAAATGCCATCAATAATCCTTGGAATGTGCCGGGAATATTGTATTTTTCAGCGATATTCTTTACTACTTCTTTTGCCAAATGGTTTGGTGCGTAATCCGTTAACCAGTTGTAAGTTTCTTGTTCTGACAACTTAGAAATTGTTTTCATCGCCTCAGGATTATATGTAATTTCCTTTGCCAACATGTGTCCTGTAGTTCCTAGGTTCATTGTATATCTTTTCAGGTAGTATCTGTAAACTGAAGCCGAACTTAATCTCCTATTCCTTCTCGCCACCTTTCACCACCTCATAACCCTTTTTCAATATCTTCAAGTGCCTTATATGCTGATTCAATGTTGCTAAATGTCTTAGTACCAGCGTAATGTGGAGGTGCAGTGGGTACCCTACTCTTCATTAAGGTACCTGCATAACTATTTGGTAATGCTGGCATCTTAGTTACTATGTTATCGAGTGTGGTTACTACATTAGATTCATCTAATGTGACACCACCGAGCTGTTCAGCTACCCCAGGAACTAATTCCCTTAATTGGTTACCTACCTCGACAAGTATTCTCTTTATCGTACTTGCAGGAATACCCCTACTTAAGTACTTAGTCACAAGAAATGAAGCAGTTTCCTTATGTGTTAAATAGACAGCATAGATACTTTCATTAATAATTTGCCAGAGAGGAAATGTGGCACCTGCACCTGCAAGTTTAACTAAAGTAGGTCTCAGATTATTGTGGATTTTAGTATAAATCTCTTCAAATACATCCTTGTAGTTTTGATACATTTGTTCTACAAGTTCCTGAGCATACTTCTCTCCCATGTAATTAATAAATATGCCGTAGAGTTTACCCTTATACCTAGTCGATGTATCATTCCTTGTATCCTGCTTTCTATGAGACTGTCTACCAGCCATACTACATCACGTGTATATCTATAAAACGTAATATATAAATATTTGGATACATATAATAACGTGTGGCGTTAACAAAGACACAGTTTGTTAGGTGCGTATACCTGCTATTAGCTAATTCTAAGAAATACTCGATACCTCAGGCAATAAGAATAGCTTACATGCTTCTAGACCAAACTAGAGTAGTACCTAAAACTAAAGAGAGATTGCTTATTTTGCTAGACGAGCTTGACTCGGGAAAAATAACGCCAAGAGAATTTGTCAAGAGGCTATTTACTGAATACCCTCCTCCATCAAAGAAAGTGAAAGTTCTAAACTTGAAGATATGCGATTAGTAATTATTCATAACAGGGTTATATACGACTCCGTCATACCGTTTCGGGACATAGCTCGCTGATATGGATATGTTTGGTATACTATAATAACCCGTATTAAAATTAGTTGATATGGAAAAACTAATCCTCGATACATTCAAACGTTTAAGCTCTGATATACGCAAACGAATAACACCCCTCACGAAATAATTCTTCCAACTGTGATGGGATATAAAGTACTTTCCTTTTTGCAGTACGTATACACTTAAGCCCGACAATCTTGTTCTCAACTATGACGGGATAAACGTAACCTTCTTTAAAGTTATCCTCAAGTGACTTTGGAATATAAAGTACTTTCTTGTTACCAATTTCCCTCAAACATAAACTCACTCGAACAACACCCCGTAGACACCACAATTAAACGGCTTATTGTACATGAACGCTAACTTAAGGCACCACGAAATAGCCTCTAGGCTCATGGGGTTCATGTCATACTTAACTAATACTTTTATAATAGGCTCACCGTTATCATTATACCCCGTCCTGGTTTTTACTATTTGAGCCTCATCATGATAGAATAATTCCCTACCTAGCCATACAAAGACTGCATTATTAGTCATAGAGAAAGGTGGCTTAACTTCTATCATTGATGCTGATGCATAACCAAGTCTTGTCAATAATTGAGGGACAAACAAGGTCTTAGGGTCATAAATCTTTAGGTAAGCTAGGATAACATCAAATGTACTTGTACAAAGTTCATATTTGCGATTGTACTCATTAGAGAACTCATAATCAAAACCGTTCAAACAAACATAATGTTTACCTGATTCTCCATACCCATTATAAATTTTCTTAGTCATTTCATAAGTGTTCATATTATTCACGCACCTCCTTCTTAGTTATAACTTCTCTACACTGGTCAATAAACTTTCCTACTCTGCTTACACATTCCGGTTCCGTGCATTCCATAGCTAACAACGTAAGCGTATTTTCAGCAATATCCCACTGTTTTGCAAAAATTGATTCCATGAATTTGACCGTCTCTTTTTTAATTCCTAAATATTTCACTATCTCATAGCACTCTGGGTACCTCGATTTAACGTAATCCTTTGCCCTATGGTACTCAGTACCTTTAGTTATTGCTCTATCACTCCTAAGAGATAATGATAAGATTATCCTATCAAGGTCTGAATCGGCATTCTTAGGAGGCGTAGAAGGAGGAGAGACTACAACACCTGAAGCCATCTTTTCAAGTTCACTGCATAATCTCTTAGCCTCAGTATAAAGTTGCTGAGCATTAGGGTATTGGTAAAAGAAGGGCATACTATAGGCAGAATACATGTTGACTATAGGGTCATAGAACATGTGTAAATGGTCTTTAGCTACAGTTACATTAATAGAAACTTCGTTACACTGGACTAATGCGACTCCCTTAATATAGTAAGTATTATACCTACGTTCAATCCCATTCCTCCTTGCGTAATCTAATAACTTTATAAATATCGAAGGGTTCCATTGAGGCATAATACTCTCTAGATTTAATTTTAACTTTTTCACTTAAATCTTCATATTCATCTTTTGACATAGTAAGAGCGTGTTGTATCTCATATTTTAGCTCACGTTTAGAAAATTCCCATATCTTAAAACAATGCTTATTATCAGTACAAAGAGTGTCCGTCTCTATCGGTTCTATAGGTAAACCTACTAAATTTTCCTTATAACCATGTGCGTTCAAGTATATTGGCACAACACCAACAGCCATGGCTTCAATAGGAGGTAGCCCGAAACCTTCACTCTTAGACAGGGCTAAAAAGAACTTAGCCCTAGCGTAAAGCTCGTATTTCTGTTCTTCAGTAAGGCTGAAAGTACTGTAGTCGGGATTTCCTAAATTACCTACAATAATAGTCTTATCCCTAACGTTAAATTCCCTAGTAATTTCGTCAACAAGGAGTAGGTTCTTCCTATCAAAATAACGTGATTCTCCTAGGGTTACAAATAATTTATCCTTTTTCATATTAGGGAAGATAGGTTTTATATGCCTTTTAATGACGGCTTTAGGTGTTAAATTTATTTTGTGAAACATCATATAATTCCAACGAGACGGTACTACGAAGTTATCGTAACGCCTTAATTCTCCGAAATAACGTAATGCATCATATACAGTATCTCCCCATAACACACAATTTATATCAGTAACAAACCTAAACCTTTTTAAAAAGAGTATAGGGTCATCAATACAAACATCTGCTTCAAATGGGTCATGAGTAATCTGATACCCTTCATAAAGAGCAACTTGGTAATAGCTACAATTCTCGCATGGGACGTATGCTTTCATTTATATGCAATCATCAATCAAGTTTTTATTATTTGCTGTATCCACTAGATATTTTATATATCGTACAAACATTGAATACGGGGACAGATAGATGTCCTACTCCAATGTTGCATCTGCCTTAACTTCAGTAGTAACATCAATAGTATCAGCAATAACTAATTTCTTAGCTGGAGTAGCGAACTTCATAGCAAACAATGCAGACATATTCGTAGCATTAGCGGTAGCAGGAATAATAGTAGGAGTAATAACCAGATTCGCAGGCAGTCTACCATTTGTAGGGTCATTCCTAAGCTATTTAGGTCTATAAAAAAGTTAAAACTATTTTTTTTATAACCCTTCTTCACATATTTTAGATTTCTTTAACTCAGGTACATGAGTACAAAGAGCTAGGACAATCAAGTTAAGTTTCTTATTCATATCACTTTGATTTATCGCTTCAATAAGTAAATTTCGGAATTCTTCAGAATGGACATATTCATTAAACTGCTTTTTTGTATCTCGTTCATGCTGAATCTCAATCACCTTTCTCAGTCTATACAGAGTATACACTATAGTAACAACGTAAAAGGAACTTGAAATTATATAATAAATTTCGAAGTTCATTGCAACTCACAGGACTTGTTTCTCCCACTCTTTTGAAATATTTAGATAGTTATACATTTCTGTGTAAAGTATTGCACGATTTTCTAGATTCTCCTTTTTCTTATCAAGTGACCAGTTAGCTAATGCTATTACAAGTTTTTGATATGCATCTTCGGGGTCTGGGTCTAAGAAGTACCCCACATGAAAGGTGTTAGTGTACCATAACTTTACTTTTCTAGCTACTTTTATCCAATAAACATCACGTTCATCCAAAATCCACTCACTCCATGCACCCTTCTCAGTAATTACTACATCCAATCCTAAGGCTAAAGCCTCAATAACGGGTATTTCAAAAGCCCCTCCCCTTACAGGGTAAAATAGAATATCACATCCAGCGAAAATACTGTAATAATCGGGGTCAGGTAATGGAGTCTTTATAGCATTCATCCCCCTAATCCTGGGTTCTAACATATTAGCAACAAGTATAAGAGGGTAAAAGTGGTACCCAGAATTCATTAGTTCACGGAATACTTTAACTACTATATCTCCACCTTTCCTGTCCCAACTATGGGGCAATATTGCAAGGACACAGGGATGGGGCATTTCCTTAGGAGGGTAATAAAATATATCGGGATTTAAGGCGTGAGGGATAACGTGAATATTTTGTGGGATTGGTACCTTTAAGGTAAAGAAAGCATTCTTACTCCATTGTGATGGTACTACAATCTCATTAACAGGCTGTTGTCTGAAGAAGTAAAGTGCTGTATAACTTAGTGAATCAGTGTCACTAACTTCAAACACAATATTCTTACCGTAATTAGGAATTCCCTTCCAAAATAAGGTAGTATTAAAAATTGTATAATAAATATAATCCTGAAACCCTGACGGTAAGTTAGCTTTTGCAGTCTTATTTTTATCGAAAGGTGTAACCTCATGTCCTAATTCCTTAAGACCACGTTCCAGCAGTACAGCTTGCCTCTTGAAACTATTATCGTTGAAGTCCCGAACTAATGCAATTCTCATACACTAAAATGATAAAAACGTGAATATAAATAAGTTATGGGTTAGAGATTGAAGATTAGGGTAGAAGATAAAATTATTGCAAGTGATGCTAAGGATGCGAATATAATTAATAAATGTTTCATTACAGAAATATCATATACATATTCTGCACTGTGATAACGGTCTCCTTCATATTTTATCTTATTAAAAACTTTGACCCTGAATTTCTCCCAGCAAGTTGACCAATAATCATCACACTCACTTACGTCAAACTTTCTACATTCTTTAAACAAAAAATCAGTACATTTATTCGTATCACCTTCTTTTTGAATTCCCTCAATAGTTACAAACAACTCTCTTTTGATAGGTTTCCAACCCATAATAGTTTGTTATATCACATTTTATATATAAATTTTTGTATCAAGTAAAGTCGTAAAAACATAAAATCTTGAATATAAAAGTTTAATAACATGACACATATTGTGACATTTCTGGGAAAAACTCAATACTTGAGAGAAGCTATAGAAAAAAATAAGTTAACGGATGTTTTCATTGATAAGTCATATATTATAGGAGAAGTCTATTATGATAAGAATGTCAATTATCATTACGTTGACACGGGAATAAAACCTAGTAATTCTGATGAAGTTGAAATGATTAATAGGCGAATAAGGATAGCGAAAATGATTAAGGAAATAATTTCGAGAATAAACGATAACATTCTATTCCTTGACAGCGACGTCATTGTAAATGATATACAGAACGTAATTAAACGGTTCGAAAATGCAAACGTGATGACTACTATCGCTATTCCTGCAAAGGCAAAACCTACTAACTTTATGGTAATATTTTTATTATCAACTAACTTTTACCTACCATTATCATGGAAATTAAAATTAGAAGAGGTACTAAATAATTATCTTAATAATTCCCTTTACACAAACAATCCTGTGGATATATTTATACACACTCAATTAAAAAGCCAAACAATATATGTAAACGATGTGTGTCATTATATTAACGGAGTAAAGTTTTGTATATGAGCGTGATTGACATGATAGTATCTAAGCAATGTATTAATTGTAGTTTCGATATTGTTGCTACTCAGTTTTATAATTGGATAAAAACTAGGAGCAAGGACATCGTGTTACAGAAAATAGGTTGTAACGGCGACATTGAGTTTATCGACGTAAATTTGTGGTGGTCACAGTGTAGAGTAATTGATAATATAGAATCACCTAGAAGTATCATAAGAGGTGATTCGCCATATCAATACATCAAAGACGTATACAGAAAAGAAGACCACCTATTAATTACGACATCAAATTATAACGCTAAATTATTCTCGAAATTATTTAAACGTGTAGAAGTAGTACCACATCCTTATGACCCAGACGAAATACAGGTAGTTGATAATGTAAAGGAGAAAAAATTCGACGTTATCACTATTGGTTACAATACTGAAGATGACCATAAGGGGCTTAAGGTAGCGAGGAAGATTGCTAAAGAATTAGAGTTAAAGTATATTGAAATAAGTAATGAATGTAATGGAGAGGATTGGTGTTACAAATTCATGTCATTAAAAAGAGAGGAACTATATAAAATGATAACTCAATCACGTTTCTACCTAGCTTTGTCTCATACGGAAGGATTTGGGTTACCTGTCCTTGAATCAATGATAGCAGGAACGATACCCATTTTCATTAACGGTCACGCGTTTGAGGAATATACAGAAGGGATACCGATACCCGCATATAAAAAGAGGGAGGATTGGTTTGAATATGAATATGAGGACGTTATTGAAGCGGTAAAATATGCGTTGTCAATGTCGGAAAATGAATATAAGGAACTATCATGGAAAATAAAAAATAAGGCTAGGGAAGAGTTTAAGCCCGAAAAAATTTATGAATCTATTTCTTATTTGCTTCGTTCTTCTCGTTATTCTTCTTAACAACAGCTATTTTTATTTCATCACGTACCTTAATTTTTCCCATACTTTTTTATTCCGTCTCGGGGTATATAAAATTAGCATGAGTTTCATTAGTGGGATAGAACAGGATATTACTAATTTCTTCAGTGGAGCTAGTGATACCTTTAGCGGTGTAGTAAACTTTGGATCAAACATAGTGAACGGTGTGCAAAACGCTATACAAGGAGTTATACATTCGATAGCTAATATTGCTCAGGGAATATATAATGGCATCCTATCGATAGGAAGTGATATAGCGAGTATTTTTGGACAGTTAGGTAGTGCCATATGGCATGGTCTAGTATCATTTGCTACTTCATTTGGTACTTTCTTCTATGAGGCTTTCCATATTGTCGCTAGTGCAGTATACGGTGCATTTCAGAGAGTTGCAAATGCCTTTGAGTATATTGGTAAGTGGATATGGGGTGGAATAGTACATATTGGAGACGCTTTACATGGTGTTGGTGAATGGTTATATAACGGATTTAGGGAAATAGGTTACTCATTAATGCAATTACCCGTGATATTTGGTGACATATATGCTGATATTAAGAATTTCTTTGCAACCATATGGAATGGGTTATTAACAGTTGGTGGTGACATACTCAATGCACTAACGTCATTTGCATCACATGTCGAAAATCTATTTAATGGAGCGATAGATTATGTGGGTAATATATTTAACGATCTGAAGTATGCACCTGAGGACGTGTCAAAATATGTGACATCCAAGATAGCATCAGCGTTGCCAAAAGTAGCTTCCTATAACTTGTTCTTTGAAGAAATGAAATCCCTTGATAGACTGGCAGAAAATATGGCTAAGAAGAAGACGCTGGCACCGATATTATTAAAGATAGGGTCTCCATTTATTGCAGGATTTACTTCGCTAATTGCTGAGTCAGCAATAAATTCGTTCTTCCCTGAAATCACTAGCGTTGGTACATCACAAAGGACTCAAGTCAACACTCCACCTAAATCTAGTGTTACAAGCAAGATAAGTATACCGAACCCATTCCAACCCGTATCCCCAAGTTATACACCACCTACGGTAACTCAACCACCTTCTGCATCAGTGCAATTAAAGTCAGCACAAACTTTTGAGAAATATGTGGTCGGTGTTAGGGAGAACGATGAGGAGATACTGACAGCATTACCGACTGTCAGTAATAAACTAGTATCACCATATCCGAACAGTGTCACGGCAATTGACCAGCTCAGCATAGATGGATATATTGCACAAATAACTAGGGAATTCATATCATTCAGTGAAACAGATAGCGTATACGTGTTGCCATATGCACAGTTGAAAATAAACAAAGTAAGTGAACAAGATAATGTAGATGTATCATTTGCAGGTGGAGTAAGTGTACAGACATACTTACTTGGAGTACCAATATGTTTACCACCTGCAAATAATGCACCTGTAAGTAGTATTAGTGGTGCAATAAATGAGGGTATTGATAGTAGTATACAAGTGTGTTTAGAGATAGGGAACATTATAGGTAATTCCGTATCAGCACCAACATCATTATTTAATAATTCATATATACCAGCACAACATATGCAATCTGATACTATAACTGCATCAATATCGGTATTTAGTAGTCCATATATACCAGCACAATACATACAATCTGATACCGCAACCGCATCAGTATCACCATACTCTGGTTGATTTGCACCATAGCATAACCTTAATAAACTTATTGATAAAAATGATAATATGGAATGCAATAAATTAAGTGGCAGATTTCTCAAAGTTAAGGCTAAAGTAAGTGGATTTCTAATTGCCAAGATTGAAAAGCGTAATACGTCAGAGATTAAAAAATATGACTTAGAAAAAACTCTTGTTACAATAAAAAGCAAAAAAAACACTATAACTGGGTTATCATACTTACTTAATGCATTCCAAAGGTACATGTCAGGTGCATCATATCTTGGAGCAACAGCGTCATCATCGGGAATCGTTATAACTACAACAACAGGGCAAACATATACTCTATCTTTTTCCATTCCTCCCGGTGCTTCTACAACTGAAAACTCAGCAATCGTATCATTCACAGTTATGGATGACAGTGCTAATTCGTATACTGCAACAAGTGAACAATTAATTACGACAAGTGCAGGATACAACATCCCCATAGCTACTGCAAATCTATCTGTGACTAAAAATTCTGATGAAATATTAACGCTGACATGGATAATCACAATAACAATATCACCGTCACCGGGAATCATTTACATCCCAACTACAACAGGTCAACCTGGTGGTTGGGGATGCTCAAGTTTCGCTGGTAATTGTGGTGCATGTGTAGAAAGAAGTGCAAATTCACTATTACCGACTCAGTGGAATGGTTGCAATCCTTTGGGGTTATCGTCACAATACACCCAAACCAGTTTTGTAACAACACAATTATTTACTGATATATTTTATAACACTTATGGGGCAGGACCTTCAAACTCATTCACATCATACGTAAGTACAACACTCTATATTTATACTCTATATTGTATGGAATATTTTGTAGTAGGACCTGTTAATTTTACCAGTTATCAAAATGGTGCTTCATGTTTTACCGGTGGGTCAGGTGTAAATCCAATATACGTCCAAGTATACATACCAACTGTATCGGGACCATATATGGGTGTCCAGATTGAATTCGCAACCTAGAATACATGGAGAAGTAACCCTATATACTACCGAGGGTAAAATTATTAAACATAACACCATAGTCAACCTTTCAGTATTGTTAAATTTAGTCGCGTATACAAAATCCACACCATCAACAATAGAAACACCGATAATATCAACAAATGGAGGAACAGCAAACGCTACCTATTCTGTACAACAGTACGAGAACGGATACGTCTTCATTTTCACCGCAACTTTTCAACAACCGATCAATATTATAAGTGCATTCCTATATCCATACTCAATGTCATTATTCAAACAACCACTTGCATCAATAGTATATACTAGGGAAATAACGGGAGTAACACAAATAGAGTGGGCAATCTATATCCAAGACAAAACAGGAGTATTACTAAACTTAATACTACCTCAAATAATACCCAGTACTAACTTTGCCGAAATGTTATATGTTGACGATAATAACATAAATGCGTTACTTAACCTAAATAACTATAGTCGATACTTATACGCGTTCTTCAATGACACCACAGCTAATAACCCAATTACCTACCTCAACACTCACTTCTTTACATTCCTAGATTATACCACAACACCATCAGCAGTAACAATTAAGAATAACTTCGCACTACAATTAGTACCAGCATCAGGGTCACAACACACCGTATTTTACTATCTTTGGAATTCACAAAATCTAACAATACATTTCACTTTTAGTTCCGGGTCATCACCATTAGCAGACGGGTTTGCAATATGCCTATATAGTACAACACCACCAATAGCATTCAATACTGCATCAATAAGTGGAATGACTAACAGTACACTAGCATATGGAAGTGGAAACCAAATAGTAGTTGAGTTTGATCCATATTCATCACAACCGATTTCAGTTACATGGTGGACATCGTCGGGGTATAAACAAACAATATTAGCAAGTAGTGGCAGTGGGTCTGGAACTTCAATGACTGCAGGAGACATATTCGTAATATCGATACAGGTATCAGGTACAACAATGACTATAACGGTGACTGACTTAACGGCTAATACTACAATAGCATCACAAACTATAACATTGCCATTTACTCCACCAAGTGTAGGTTATGTTATTGTTACTGCTAGAAATGGTGGTAACTATGCAAATTGGTCACTAGTAAGGATACAAAACTGGTATCCATACTCAGTACAAATACCTGTTAATTATAAATCATCACAGTTATTACCAATAACTGCTACATACAATGGTGATTAGGTGAAATAAATGAAAGTAGGAGTTACCGGCGAAGTAGAGATAAGAGACACAGAAGGAAAAACTTACAAGTATAAGAACCAAGTCCAACAACAACTAATAACAGCAATAATACAGTATGCTCAAGTAGGAGGGACAATATCGAATTACGCATATACGATACAACTACTGTCCAACAACATATTAGTAGGATCATACCCAGGTTCATTATCTTACAAACAAGTATCAACAAAACTGCAATTACAATTCATATTTGTAATAAGTAATGCACCATCATCGACAAACATATTACAATTATACCTATCATCATCATTAGGAACTTTCTTGGTAGCACAAGCAAGTAACGTTACACTATCATCTGGAACCCTACAAGTAATATGGACGATATCGTTCAACATATCACCACAAGATTATTATACGCCATACCTAATTTTCGCCTTCTTTTCACCACCATCAAATGAGACACCATTTACCAATGCACCATTACAAAATGTACAATCCGCAATAAATTCAATACAAAATCTTGGATATCTAACATCACCACCAACATACTATATAACATATAACGGGCAATATATCCAAGTAAATGCATCATTTACAAATAACTCGATATCAGTTTATTATCAATTCCAAAGTATGACATCAGAAACGACATACACTAACTTAGGTATTGTGGTATCTGCAAGTGGTGGATATGTGAACTTGATAGTACAAGTACTGCAAGCAATAATACAAGTAGGACAGTTAGCATTAGTATTTTATAATGCTACATGGGTAACCACATAGTGAAATATTTTTTAGTTACTCCTCATACTTTTACTTATGGGATTAACAGGTTTAGGTAAAGTATTCTCACAGATAATATACCAAATAGGAAAAGGACTAAGATATATCGGAAATAAAATATCGCATTACATTAAGTTAGGGTTACATTACCTATTTGAATATGTTAAAGCGTTCTGGAAATATTTAGGAAGAGTATATGGGACTTTCCAAAAAGACCCAATTAGGTTCATACAGTTTGCAGGATCATTAGCAATTATGACTTACTACGGGTTGCTATAATGTCCAAATTTGATGTTAACATGATGAAATCAATATTACTTAACAGTGTACAAGGCGGTGACGTTGATGATAAAGGTAACTTAATAGCAAAAATATCATTAAAGAAACTATTTCAACAATTTGCTACCGACATGAATTTCATACGAATATCACTTGATGGTGACAACATATACCTATACATTGCCACAAAGGTCGGATTTGAACCAATACAACTTGACAATGGGTTAAAAATTGATTTAAGCCAATATACAGGGACTTCAATACTAAAAATACCAATAAAGAAAAAATTCATTGATGACTTGACACAAATGGCAAATATGCCAATCATTGGAATTGAAGAAGTTAAAGTAGGTGATACTACTGACGTCGTAATTAAAGTTAATACTGGAAGAAGAATGGCACAACAACCAACACAAGTAGGAGGTGATATTGACTTTTGAGCATATTAAACGAGTTATTATGTAGTCAAATACAGCTACAGTTCTATTACCATAGTGGAGATTATATTGCTATTACCGATCTATATAGATTGCTGACAAAATGCACTAACACGCCAGACCTAATGTTAAGAAAACTAATCGAATTAGGTATAGTTACAATAACCGATAAACAGAATGTGGTGCAATTGAAGTGACATTATCGCAAGAGTATCTATCAGCAGTATCGACAATGATTATCTTTGGGCAAAATCAGAAAGCTACAATGTTTAACTATTATTATTACAGTGGCTCAACATTCACAACTAACGCACCAACAAGTATAGTGGCAGTATTAAAAAACAGTGGAAATGTGGTAGCAAAACTGACAGGGTACCAAGTATCAATAAGTACTACAAGTGTACAATTCCTATTTTATGATACCAGTAACAATGTTTATAGTTTTGATGAAGTAGATATATACACCGAAAACAATGGAGTATTACAGTACCTAGTTTCTAGAACCACCGGATTAAACTATTCAAAATCGGAAAGTGAAGCAGTAACCATATACTTTACACTTGAACTGCAAAATACACCATCAGTATACATTAATTACTCATTCCTATATTTATTAGTCCCAGGGTTAGTACTTCAGAACGTATTTCCATTTAATAACTATACTGGCATAATATCATATGTTGTCAGTGGAGTAAGCGGAACAGTAGCATTAGTAGGAACGGGGTTAACAATAAATGGTTTTAGTATAATACTACAGCTGACCACAACAGGAAATGGAACACCGACAATAACTGCATTAACATCATCAGTACCACCAATAGTAACTGATATTTACGTATTCAGTGCAACATTAAATGTGAAACTACCACCAACATCAAACCAAGCAACATACCTCATAGTGATTGGACTAACATATGAGGTGGAATCATGATATCTAAAGAAGTTCTATTAGCAATCCTTAATTACATCGCAAACGGTGTAGTAACAGTAGAATCATCAACAACACAGGCAATAACTACACTAGCACCATATCAAATAATTGCGATAATGAAAAACAACAACGTTACAGTATCAAGGACAACAATAACATCAATAAACGTAACTGACATTATAAACGCATCACAGGAAGAAACTATTACAATAAGATACAGCGGAACCGATGCATCACCATTCACTTACACTACTGATGAGATAGAAATATGGGCATCAACCCAATCTGCCTTGTTATATAAAATCGCAGATATTAACCTAAACCAGCCATTATCAAAGACGGAACACGACTATTTGAATATTGAATATGAGATAACGATAATAGCGGGAGCAAACTATACTACTGTGAGTGCAATATCACAATACACGAGCGTAGTAACATTCAAGACACTGGTGGCACCAATCTTATACTTCTTCGGATTATTTTTGGTACCATCATGGAATACTATACTAAAACAGAATCCAACATTTCCGCAGTCACAACTACTTAATTACATTAACACATCAGCATTCCAAGGTATAGATGTAATGTATGTTGGAAGCGATCAAATAACAATAATATCAAAGCTAGTGGGATTCGGTAATTCACAAGTAAACTTAGTAGTAAACGGACAAGTATATAGTTCTTATACAAACGTACCAGTATTCATAGGTATTACTACAAGTAATGGATTATTAGTAATAGCCTATAACTATTATAGTGGAACCATAAATAACTATGTATCAATAAAGATATCCACCACTTACGGTAACGCAACAGTAATTAACCAGTTCGAGACAAAGACTACAGGTGGGACTCCATGACAATATCGGCAGAATATAAGTCCCTACTGGAAACACTTCTAGTCGATGGATATGAGAGTACTTACTATTATTACTATGGTTACTCATTTGCAACACAGAAATACACTTTCGTCTTTAATTTTCCTACGGGAATAGCAATGATACCTAGACAGAATGGAGTAGCAAAAGCTATGGCGTTCGCAAAAATAACATCAATAGTGGAAAATGGAGGCGAATTATCAATAACATTCGAAGCAACATTCACCACGGACTTTAACGCTAATGAAATCGACATGTATGCAGTAATTGGCAGTACAATGCTATATAAAATAGCAACTGTAACGGGAAACTTCACGTCATCAACAGATGATAACTTATCAGTAGAATGGACTATAGACATCGTAGTAAACTCAATATTTAACATAGGTCAAAGCATCGTAATGTCATACTTACTACCAATAAATGACTGTAAATCACTAAATGGTCAATTATTAGCGTACACATACTTCGTACACTTGATCATTGCATATACGTTAATACCATCAACTGCATTTACAGTACAATCACAATTCCCTAACATACCACTTGCAACAATGTTAGCTATAGTACCAACACCATCATCACCACAACAATTAAAAGGTATAACTGCATTCATCTATACATGCAACGGACAACCACAACTATGCTATCCCGTATACAACGGCTTGGGTACAGCAGTAATAACATCAACCATTAACTGTAGTTCACCAACAATGATAGCATTATACCAGATCGGTAGTATTTACTTAGCATATATGCAACTACCGGTATCAGTAACGTTCAATATAGGTAATGCGTATAACTATAAAATAGGGGTAAGTGTATCATAAATGGTAAAAAAAATATATACGCCATGCAAGGACTGTAGTTATGAATGGGTAGTAGATCAAACAATATATTATATGAAAAAATATCATGAATTCGACATAATAAAAACGTATTTCAAACCAGCTGATTTTTACGTTGGCGAATGCAACGTAGCGAGTAGTGGAATAATATGGTGTAACAGACCGGGAAAAGGTAACATAGTATTAATAGATAACCGAAAAATAATAACAACATCAACATGGTTAAAAGAGTATATGGAAAAAAACGGAATAAAAGTAGAGCAAGTGACCCCATGGGGAGTTAATGATGAAATGGCTCAGAAACATGTGAACTTTGACTTTAATGCTAGAAGAGGGTATATAATAATAACTAAAAACAGACCGTATAAGAGGATAAATGACGTACTCAATATATTCGAAGGAAGAAGAGCAGAACTTACATTAGTAAGTGACCACCCTAATGCGGACTTTAAGTTTATGAGTTTAAGTGAAGATATGAAGTACTATCTACTATCTCATTCCCTTTTCTGTATAGCAGTAAATGAGGCTGAGGGATTCAATATACCACCGATTGAGGCAATGAGCGTAGGAACACCACTCATCTACATTAAAAACCATGCATATGCAGAATATGGATGCGGGATTGAGATAGATTCAGTAGAGGATTTAAGAAAAATAGAGGTAAATAAAGAAGAATGGGAAGACTTAAGTTGGAAGTGTTGGCATAAGTCGCTACGTTATTATTACATAACAATAGGACAGGAATTATGGGAATGGCTTAAATAGAGGTGATAAATATGGGTTTTCTACGCTCAGACCCTAAGAAAATGATTTGGCAAAGTGATGGAATATACGCACTAGAACATGGACAGGAGTACTTTACAATAAACGTAGCAAAAGATTTTCACAATCCGAAAGCAAAACTCTGGTTGAAATATCCCGACTTAGTACCTATAGATATCGATGACCTACTAATTATAGCAGAAATAACTAGAAACAATTTCGAACAAGAAATAAAGACTTTAATTCATTGTGTAGCAGGCGTACATAGGAGTGTGACTTTTGCACTGGCGAGTATAATGTATATATACAACGTGAAAATTAAGGATGCGATGAAAATGTTATGCCCACCGTGTATTGACTTCAATATTTACATTCAAGAAATACCGCATCATTTTAACTCACTTCAAGATTTCTACATTATACATGTACGTCACTAAGTTTATTAAAGAAAAAAGTAAAAATCTATAACTCAGACAAAATAGGGGGATATAAAAATGGAAAACATATCCGAATATTTCAGGAAAAAAGAATGTGATTATTGGAGAGAATATCCGCACGCTTATGGAAAATTAAACATATTCGAAAAAACAATACAAATAGTAGGGGCAGATTGTGGTAGTTCAGCATTGTATTTCTTATGGAGAGGAGCAAAAAATATAATACAATATGAGAAAGAAGAACACTTAAGAAAAAAATGGGAAGAAGTATGCCAATATTTCAACATTTGCGATAAAGCGGTAATGAAAGGTGAATGGAAAGGAGAATATGAGAACGTTGATATTTTCGTAATGGACTGTGAAGGATGCGAAGAAAACCTAAACATGGATATACTAAAAAAGTATGAACAATGGTGTATAGGGATACATGATTGGACTAAGAACAGAGTACAATTACTAAGAAGATTAGAAGGGACAGTTTTTACATATGCAAGTGATGATGGGAGAGAAATAACCTTATGTAAAATCTAGCCAAAAATTATTTACAAACCTTTTCAATGATAAAGTACTTACCATTAACTTCCCTAATTCTTAAAATAGAAGGATCATCGGATTTTAGTTCCCTCTCCCTATGAAACTCTACACAGGAAATAATCTCCATCAAAATATCAGCATATGTCTGAGAATCAAATAAATTAGAAAACTCCCTATGAACCAACAAATTACCATTAGAATCCATAACATCAACCACATAATATTCCACGACTTAATCACCTACAACAATTATTTGGTGTTCAATTTTAATAACGTATTTATCCCCCACTTTCTTAAAGTCCACCCAATACTTCAATTTATCCATATCTTCAGCTAACATATACATATAAGCCTTAGTAAACTCTTCAGAAGGAAAAACCAATTCCTTAAAAATATCACCCTTACAATTAAACAAAGTCAATTTATGCATGAGAAAAATAATGGATACAGGATTTAAAAAATTATAGTCTATGGAAGAACTTCTTAATATCATCTATTAACGTATTAACAAAATTAACATCACTCTGAGGAATCTCTAATATGACCCTAGAAGTTACCACAGTACCGACATCACTAATATTGAATTGATACGAAAATACGGCATAAGGGTCTGGAGGTGCTTGGACTTGAAGACCCGTCTGTTGCTCATATTCTATAATTTCAGCATAATCGTAAATTATAACATATAGGTTTAAATTCCCGGGACTGACCTCAAGAAGCTCAGCCTCAAGAGATTGTAAACCATAGAAACCGTACTCAGGGACAATAAGAACACCTTTAGGAGGCAAAGAGAAAACGAAACCCACAATATTTTTGCCAGAAGAATCCCTAAGTACTGCAAGAGAATAAAGAGGAATATTGTTAAGGTTACTGATATAAGAAGACAAAGAATTAGCAAAATATACCTCTGCGAAAGCATTACCGAAAATATATTTAGGAATAGCATAAGTTTGACCTTGAATTTCGAGAACAGCACCCCTCAGCAATGAAACATACTTCTGAGTATAAGTCTTATTTACGAGTACCCATTGGACTTCGCCAGCATAAATATCGTAAATATAGTAAATAGCAAACTCATTATTTTGCCATAATAGTTGTGAATTAGGAGGAATTTCGGAAAGAGGTCTTATATCTTTTACTGAAGCACGTAACTTTCTCATAATAAACCCAAATAAAAATAGACAGAACCGGTATTTAAAGTTAGAAACAGTTATTAAGGAGAAAAACAAGAAAATTAAGCAATGAAACTCTTTTCATTTTCGGGAAAAAGGAAATCAAAGTCGCTTTTCATAGAATCAAAGGCAGAAGTCCCATTAAAAATAATGGTAGCAATAGGAAAAAGACATATAGTAGGAATAGCAGAACTAGGAGACCAATCAACTACAATAGAAAGACTAACAATATCATTTGTGAAACCACCAGAACCGGAAGAAATAGCAAAAGAGCTACTCAAAAAATTAGGAGTACCGCAAAATGAATGGGAAGAAATTTTAAAATCACGAAGTGAATTAACTATTTAGACATGAAGATTGTAGTAATTGATTTTGAACTACCAGACTATACATGTCAACCATTAAGAGATGGAAGAACATTCGAACCCTTGAATGAAAACGAATTCAAAGAGTGGCTTTCATGGATGGATAAAGAACGTATAAAAATGTGGCTTCCATCTGAAGATAGCGAAATATATTTTGTATGGGTAAAAGACAAAACCTGGAAAAAATTCAGAACAAAAAATTCAAAAAGAGTTCAGTTAACATTAGACGAATTACTGAAACTTATAGATGAATCATCATTTCTAATTTTAATAAAAGGAAATTATGCAGAATTATGCTCGCGTCGTCCAAAAGACGATGACCCGTAACCTAATAAACGTATTTTTTGGGAAGATATTTCATTAACTCATTAAAATCATCAACAGTAAGAGAATAGACGAGCTTAGAACTAGGGTAGTTAAAGCAACGTACTTCAAGTTCTCTGAGGTATTTTAAATCACCGAAATTATAGGGCTTGTTGTCAATAACAACAGTATATTCAGGACTGATATTATCATACCAGTCTTTGCCACAAATCGCGTCATCATAAGGTGCAACAAGTACACGTATATCATCGGACTTAACACCAGTATAACTAATATATCTACGAATAAAATAATTTGAAGTATAAGGACTAACAGACCAATAAGAAAGATATCTATTAATCGAAGTGTCTTGAGCATTAGCAACCATAAAAGGAGTGGACGCAACAATATAATCTTTAATATAACTAACAGTAGTAGTACGATAAATATACTTACCCCTTAAATCATAAGAGTTCCAAAGCCTGAGAAATTCCGCAAGACCCGGAATACAGGAAAGGTCATAAACAATATGAGTAATGGAAACAAAATCCTCAGCAAAGGAACCAACATTCTGCATAAAAGCTCTAGCATGACCACCATAGCAAGCATCAAGATAACTATCATAATGTTCTGCAAGCTTATAGACTTCTAACCACTTATCAAGAAGAAACAACTTACTATTCACATCATTAATGATATCCTGATACCGCACCATGTTTTTAACACCTCACTCCAAGTCGGAGTAACCTTATAATATTTTAGAAAATAACAAGCCAATAAATATGAAAGGTAACTAAGTGCATTAGACTCTAAGTTAATTATTTGCCCACAAACATCATAATCACCACTTTCATCACGCATACCTATTTTCACGCCGTTAATAGAAACATAGCCATAAGTAATAACTAAAAAGGAAGGAATTGAACCAATTACATTACACTCAACATTCTTTAACACATCAGCACCACCGATATGAAACGAATTGAAACTAAAATGAATATCTAACTTCTTAATTACTTCCTCAGGAATAAGCTGAAGATAAGAAATAGACGCACCACTCATAAACGTAAGCATCTTCATAAGCTCATCTTCATTACGATAAGTAAGGTAATAAAAATGGTCGGTATGGTCACGTATACAAACATCATCATGATAACAATTAATCAAAGTAGCAAAAGTAGGAAAGAGAGTAAATATCTTCTCAAAGTCATCAAGCACCACATTATATTGCACTATACCATCCGGAGTATAGACAGTACCGCTCACATAATGTTTATCGCCTACTGACATAACATATAATTCAGGTTCCATTATCTCACCATAATGTAACCGTTATTTACAAGATAATCAAGAACTTTACGCCCGGCTTCTTCAGGAGGTAAATTAAGAATTATACTAATACTTTCACCATAATGTACAAGACCATCATAAGAAACAGTATTACCTTTAATTACACCTACGGAACGTAAGAAAGAAATAACGTCCTCAATATCTCCCATAAAACACCAAGAAAAAAATTGGAAAAAAAGACTTTTAAGCTTTTTCAACAACCATTTCTGTTACAACAAATTTTTCCTCTATTTCCCTGGCAGACGCTAAAACTGACTTAAGAGCCTTATTTTCTTTCAGTATTTCTTTCTTCACATCCTTTATTTTGCGACCTTCGATATAGGAAAGTATTTCAACCATAACACTAGTATAAATCTGTCGTTCACAATAGGTTGGGAACTCTCTCTGGACTAATATCTTACCATCAGAGTCGATTATATTTACAACATGAACTGCCATAAATCATTCACCTACAATAAGAATTTTGTCAGCAATATTAAAATAAACTTTTCCATCTTTCTCACCATATTTAACATTATAACCCAACCTGGTGAAATCCTCCAATAACATCTCAAGGTATGCTTTTGCAATAGCTTTAGTGGGGAAAAATAAGACTTTTATTGTTTCCCCATCGGATTTAACGAAAGTAAGACCATGCATGTTAAAAATAGTGGATACAGAGTTTAAAAACATTTAGGTTTACGACGAAACATCTTGAAATTGATATAAAGACCGAGAGATATATAGAAAATTAGGTAAGCAAGAGTAAGATAATAGTAATGTCCGAAAGAAAGAGTGTAAAAAACGAAAAATGGTACAGGAAGTGAGATAATGTTAATGAATAAAATGTCACGCAGATTAGAATATTCGCAAAAATCTGCAAAATCCTCATAAAAAATCCATATTGGAAAAAGAATAAGCACAAAATAGACAACATAAACAGGACAATGAGCATGAATAACAAGATAGTATATCCAACCGAATAATAAATAAAGAGCCATAGCGAAACGTAATGGGTGATGTATCATGAAGACCTACCTGCACTATAACCTGTATGAAAAACTATTGCTGTAAAAAAACCTACAAGAATGTAAACCCAATATTGATTATTTAAAAGTGAAGGGTTGATAAAAGTGAGGAAAAGCATGAAGGTGAAAATTACAGCGTTAATAAGATACATAATGACTGAAAAGTAATTCATATCACGTAAAGTATGTAAAAAATGGTTTATAAATTTAACGTTTTTTGAGGATAGTGGTATTTAAACTTTTCGCATATAAATTGTTACATCACTTTTTTGAATACTTCTTTAGAGAGTTCGAAGTTCGTAGTTCGAGTTTACGAACTGTGAGGTTCGAAAAAAAATTGTTCTAGAAC
>Ga0081474_120336_pt1 | contig 36597 bp, 46 predicted proteins | sample OneHunmetagenome_2_FD_70978 | JGI IMG/M metagenome (GOLD analysis project Ga0081474, IMG submission 70978) | Ferrous microbial mat communities from One Hundred Spring Plain, Yellowstone National Park, USA v2 (version 2) | ecosystem: Environmental > Aquatic > Non-marine Saline and Alkaline >... | reverse complement strand
TCCAGACGGATCTTCACCAAACGAATACCCATTGGCCACGCTAAACAGGAAGTCGAATCCTTGGTTCTACCACACCTGGGAGCTCCACCACCCATGGCTTAGGCAGATTTTGCCATACTCGGTGATCTGGATGAACCCGAAGACGGCTGCCCAATACGGGATTAAGAATGGTGATTGGGTTGAGCTAACCAGCAGAGGTGGTGAGATAGCTAGAGGACAGGTATTCCTAACAGAGGCCATAGCGCCAGGCGTGGTTGGCTACTGGAAGTCTAGGAACGCCAGGGCTGGCATGATGGCTCTGCCACCTAACGCCTTGGAGACCGTGAAGGGATTCATGTTCAACGACATATACGTATACACCAGGGCTCAGAGCCAGGGTGGTGTGCCCAATAGTCAGTACACGGTGGAGGGTTTAATAAACGCAGTACAGAGCGGTAACTACCCAACGCTGAACCTCGATCCATTTGCCGGTAAGACTGCCTGGGGCGACCTTAGGGTGAAGATTGTTAGGATTGCTAATGATAAGCCATACTCGGCATGGGGTAATGCGGACCTAATAGCTAAGACACCGCCGAAGCTGATAGTTGGTAGTGAGGCTTGGAATATCAAGGTGTTCAACTACAACGCCTATAAGAGTCCTGAGGAGATGGGCATAAGTTGGTATGAGGTCAATAGTTCGTGGCTGCAGTTCCAAGAGGCAATAAGGCACTCCATGGGCTACTCCTTCAGTAATGCCACAGCACCACCCTCCGATTCAAAATCAAACTCAGCAGATCTGAAGAAGAACGGTAATGGACAGGGGTGACCTGAATGGTCCAGTTAGCAATACTCACAGACCTAAGTAAATGCTTTGGATGCAATGCATGCATGCTGGCATGCAAGGAGTGGCACTCCAGCGGTTGTTACGGCCCAATGATAGACCTTAAGCCATGGGGTCCAGAGCCGGGTAAGGGGCCGTGGTCCGTGTTCTTCTTAAGGGTGTTGCAGGTTGAGGTTGGGGAGTTCCCAAACACCAAGACCTATAGTATACCAATAAGTTGCTTCCACTGCAGGAATCCGGCATGTGTTACAGTATGTCCAACAGGCGCCATTTACAAGAGGAAGGAGGATGGTGTTGTTGTCATTAACTACGAGGTATGTATAGGGTGTAGGTACTGTGAGAATGGTTGTCCATATGGCAATATAATATTTGACCCAGTGGAGGGTGTGAGCAAGAAGTGCGTGATGGCGATTGATAGGGTTTACAACGAATCACTACCGCTGTATGAGAGGGTACCGCCATGTGTCAGGAACTGCCCAGCGGGGGCTAGGATATTTGGTGATATGGATGATCCCAATAGCATAATATACAGGACGGCAGTGAGGAAGGGCGCTGTACCAATGGGTGCCGAATACGGTACAGACCCACCGAGCCTATACGTAATGCCTGGCGTCCAGACAAACGAATCAACACGTATAGTGACTAAGGAGGAGCCCGAGGAATTCGCCCTAAGGACTGGTGCCGCAGACCTACCAACACTCCTACAGAAGCTTAGTGGCGTTAAACCGTCAGGCGGTCATTGCGAGGTTGAGAGTGTTGGTAACTCTAAGGGTCAGGGTACGTGAGCAGTATGAAGCAGTTAGATCCCCAGGTTTTAAAATCAATAGCCCTTTCTAGATCCATTATTTATGACCTCCTATCATCATGTTTCCTATACCCCTACAGGATCAGTGATTTCGAGAGGCTTGTTAAGTCTAGGATACCCAGGGCTAGGGATGCGGCTAAGTACTTATCCAACCTTTACCCAACCATGGATTTATTGATGAAGTTTCTGGATGTGGCTGAGGGGATTAACAATTACGACCTATTAACGCCAATAGAGGTTGATTTCACGAAGGTTGATTACGGCGCAATACCGTACGAGGGCTATACACACACGGGTTACCTGGACATGAATGTGGAGATCTCACTAAGGAAGCTATATGCGGATTACGACCTAGCCCTTAACAAGGAATTCAGGGATTTGAGGGGTGATCACATAGCGGTTGAGTTCGCGTTCATGAGCTTCCTGGCGTATAAGGAGTATGAGGACTCAGCAGATGCCCTGAAGTACATCGAGGAGGAGGATTACTTCATAAGCAATCACCTACTGAATTGGATACCAACCTTTGTATCAAGCGCCCTAAAACTCGTTAAGACCGATTACTTCAAACTCCTGCTGAACTTCACAAGGGATTTCATAACCAGGGATAGGGATGTAATAGGTTTCGTGCGTGATGCCTATGCCAATCCAGGAGGAGGGTAGGTTATTAATACTTGAGGACCCAACAGATGAGGAGTTAAGGGAGGCTAGTGAGCATGATGGGCCAATAATCATCGTACTGAGGAATAGGGATGAGGTGGATACAACAATACTTAATAAGCACGAAATTGACGTACACATACTCAGGAATCCAAGTGAGGATTACCTGGAATTGCTTAAGGCTCAGTTGATGGGTAGGAGGGTTAAGCCTATGGAAGTTCCAATCGAGGGTCCAATAACCAGGAGGGAACTGCTTAGGGGTAGGGTTGTTAGGACTAAGCCCAAGAATGTACCTGAATTTATTGAGAACGCATGTAAGGCTAGGTATGGGTGTCATGAGTGTCTGCAGGCATGTCCCGTGGGTGCTGTATCTATAGTCAACAATAGGGTTGAGGTAAATGCTCAATCGTGCATAGAATGTGGCCTATGCGTTAGGGCATGCCCAACCGGCGCCTTAATCATGGCTGGTGCTGATGATAATGAACACGCATTACTGTTGAATAAACTCAATAATACTAGCCAGGTAACTAGGATAACGTACACATGCACAGCTAACCAGAGAGCCCCTGGTAATGGTGAGTATGTCTACTTCGTACCCTGCATAGCAGCAGTTAGTCCCGAGTGGTTGATGATGGACCTAACGAAGGTTAATGAGGTCTCCCTGGAATGCCCCATGGAGGATTGCCCATTGGCTGGGGTTAAGGTTAGTGAGGGGTTGATAGGCGACATATCAAAGGCTTTGAAGGTTACGGTTAGGGGTAAGTACACGATAAGTGGTGGTTTGTTTAATAAATCAATAAACTACATGGGGATTAGACGTAGTGATTATGCAAAGGCCCTGAAAGCCCTAAGGCCCATTATGACAGGCATGGGTGGAGATAACCTTAAGGTGTTTAATGTTGGTATTGATACCGTTAAATGCTCATTCTGTGGTGTATGCTTTGCAAAGTGCCCTGAGAGAGCCTTTGATGTTACCAGGGTTGGTGATAAGACTGTGCTTAGGCTAGATTGGGCCAAGTGTATTGGTTGTGGGTATTGCAAGAAGTTATGCCCGGAGAAGGCTATTACGGTGTCTAGGGCATCCTCAATACCCGGTGATGATTATGTTGATGAGGTTGAGGATGAGGTTGTTAGGTGCAAGATGTGCGGTAAGCCCTTTGACACAAAGCGCCATATAATGACCACCAAGGTGAGACTTGGTATCAAGGGCGACCCTGAGTGGTTATACCTATGCCCAGACTGCAGGAGGTATTACACAGCCAAGAAGATGCTCGAGACAGGGTTAGGTATTAAGGGAGCCAGGAACCTACCTGGCGTTCAATCTTAAAAATAAATCCTATCCCCTTCAATAAACGGAGACCTTTCCCTCACTTACCCAACTGCTTCACAGCACTCACTAATTGCCTAGCCTTCACCGAATCTATCTGTCCCTCCTCATCCTTTAGGTATGTGCCGACTATGAAACCATGTGCATCCTTGTAATCATTTACGTTGTTGGGCGTTATACCACTACCAACAAGAACCTTGGCGCTCACGGCCTTAACCACCCGCCTAACCAACAGAGGATCCGGTGGTTCACCCGTCCTAGGTCCAGTTACCACCAGGGCATCCGCCAAGTCCCTCTCCACGCAATCCTTGGCGACATCCTCAATAGTCATCCTGTGCAGTGGGCTTCCATGCTTAACGAATACGTCAGCCAGCACCGTTATTTTAGAGTTCAGCCTAGTCATGGTCTCCATAACCTCCCTGGCAACAGGTTCAAGAATACCCTCAGCACTAACCACTGCCTCGCAGTACGCATTACTCCTTATGAATGAGGCACCCACGACAATCGCTACAGCCGCAGCCTCAGGCCCTGAATTCCTGAGGAGATTTATGCCGACTGGTATTGTCACGGTCTTAACGACTTCCCTGGCTATCACGGCCATGGAGGCTATGGTCTCTGGGTCCCTAACCCTAGCCTTGAATGGGTAATCATTGAAGTTCTCTAGTATAACTCCATCAAACCCGGCCTCATCAAGTACCCTGGCGTTCCTAACCGCAAAGTCAATTATAGTGCTAATGTCCAAACCACCATACCTTATGGAGCCAGGTAGTGGCGGTAGGTGAATAACACCAATTAATGTTGGTCTATCCTCCCTAAACCTAAGCGTTGGCATTGAACCCATATTGCACAGCAATTAAATAATGTTACCCTTACCACTCAAGACCCTTAATACCGACAACGCCTCTATCGAAATAATGCTTCACAGGTTCCATAACCGTGACCAAGTCAGCGAATTCCAAGAACTCCCTGGGCGCATCCCTACCGGTTAGCACAACATTAACCTCCGGCGGTAATGACTTGATTACCTCAATCACCTCACTGGCACTTAGGTAGTTAGTCGCAACGGCGTTGTTGACCTCATCGAGGATTAGCAGAAATGGCTTAACCTCCCTAGCCCTATTAACAGCCATTGTGAGGACATCTCTCGGAGTTAGGTGCTGGTCCGGATCTAGTGAATAGACATCAACGTAATCACTAAGGAATCTCTTTATCGCTAAGTACTCGCCAACGTACTCACCCCTATAGATCAGAGTCTTCATTAGGTGTCCAATCACGACCCTATACCCATGACCAACAGCCCTAAGCACAAGACCTAGGGCCGCCGTAGTTTTACCCTTACCATTCCCCGTGTAGAGTAATACGAGACCCACGGCAACTCCAGCACACAACCCTTATTAATTTAGTTTTGTGTCTCCGTATTGGTAATTATCAATCACTTGTAGTATGTCGATTGGTTAAGACTTAAAAACACGCGAATCGATGGGTTTCCCGTTATGATCAATGCCTACCTGGGTGCATTGATTGCACTTGGTATAATCTCAGTATTAACCGCATTGGGTATCACGATAACTAGGGACAATCTATACGCCGCAATCTACCTGGCAATAACCACAGGACTTGTTGGCGCAATTTATGGATTATTCGGTATAACCTACGGCTTCATACTGATATACCTAGTCTTTGTTGGCGCAACAATAACAATAACAATAGTGCTCGCCGCAACCTACAGGCGCGTTGAGTTCAGGGGTGGTGCTGGCAAGTCCTGGGTGCTGCCTATGATACTCTTCATAATAGCCATAATAATAGCCTCGATCGAAACCACGTACAATATCACACCAATCACAAGCCAATCGCTAATGAGCTTCGTATCAACACCAAGCGATCTATTACTAATTGCCTTACTCTCATCATTGCTGATGGCAATAATGATCGGCCTAATAATGTACTACCTAGAGGTGAGCGGTCGATGGAGGTGAATGCGGCATTGATTTACGGCTTTGCATCGATCCTACTAATGATTGGTTACTACAGCGCATTAAGGGCTAATGATCTGATTAGGGTGTTAATATCGCTGGAGCTTATGTTCAACGCCATATTCCTAGCACTCATACCACTATTTGCTGTGAATTCGGTGGTCGCATTCGGCGTTTTAATTGTGACAATACTTACGTCATCCACGGAATTCATGACGTTGATAATAGCGATAATGGCGTTGGATAGGGTTAGGAAATCGGTGAGGGTTGAGGAGGTTAGGGCTGGTGGTGAAACGTATGAGGGAGCTAGGAGTAATGCCTAAAATGCGGACCTATAGGTGATGCCCAATGCCAATCCCCTATGAATACGTCCTCCTTGCCTCAACAATAATTAACGTAATAGGTACAGCACCGGCTTTATTAAATGAGGGTGCCAGGAAATATTCATGGGTAGCCCCCCTAATATCCATGCTAATACTATTAATTACACCAAACACGTATCTGCTAACCTATGTATCCTTCATAGTGGTGATTGGAATACTGAGCATCGTGACGTTGATGAGGCTGAACTCACCAATCAGGGGCGCTGATTATATGCTGGTTGCCATAATGATAATAGCCACAGTACTTGCACTATACACGAGCAACCTAGCCCTAATCCTACTATCGCTAATGCTCGTGTCCGCACCAACATACCTATTAATCCTAATGGGAGACCCGAGCGTTAGTATCGAGGTAGGTATTAAGTACGTTGTGAACATGATAATAGCGACGGTATTATTCTTCGTAGGCGCAGTAATAATCAGCTCAGGACCCTCACTAGTAACATACATAATAGGATTCTCACTCCTACTCCTCGGACTTTCCCTAGAGGTTGGTGCAGCCCCAATGCATGAGTGGGTTCCTGACGTATTCACCGCAGGTAATCCAATACCCGTCTCGATAATAGCCTCGATAGCCAAGATAGCACCATTCATAGTTGCCGTAAAGGTAATACTGACAACAATGGGCTCAATACCACCCTATTACCTAGCCTACATAGTTGGTGCCTTCGCAGCAATATCCATGTTCCTGGGCAACATTGGTGCATTAACGAGTAGAGAAAACGCGAGAACTCTGGCCTACTCATCAATAGCCAACATGGGTTACGTAATGGCTGCATTGGCAGCGGCAATAATGGGCTACGCACTACACTCAATGATTACGTTAGGCCTAGCACTCGTCGGCTTGATAACCCAGTTATTCATGAATGCAGCAGGTAAGATGGGATTCTTCAATTCAGTATATTCTAAGGGCAATAATGCAGTGAGCACGTGGTTAATATCCCTAGCCTTCATAGGCACACCACCACTCCTCGGCTTCTGGTCAAAGCTCTACATAATACTTGCCCTAGTTTATGGAAACCTCGTGTGGTTGGCAGTACTTCTGGTGATAAACTCCGTCATATCCGTGCCATACTACGTAAGGCTCGCCAGGGATTTGGGCACAGGTTGGAAGAGGGGCTTAGCCGAGGGCTTGATAATAGCCTTCACAATAATCGTACTCTCAACCACAATCCCACCCACGTGGCTAATACACCCAATAATGAACCTGACTAACTACCTAATCCTGAGACTATGATTTAAAATCAATCAACCATAGAAGTACTCATTATGAGCATTGTTAGGGGTGTTTACGAGGGATTAACAGCCATAACGTACTCCCTCATACTCGATGTGATAATGAAGGTGTTATTATTAATGGGCTTTACGGACATTGTTTACGACCTACTTCAGTTAATAACGGTAATACTATGGATAGGCATTGGTATGTTCGGTTGGAATAATGTATGCATCATTATACATAGGGGTGGTTGTAGGTTATCCACAATGTATAGGTACATAATGTTCATAGCACCAACCACACTAGCCATCTCATACATATTCTACCTATACCACGACTTTGATGCCGCCGCACTACTATTCCTAATATCAATAAGCATACTACTAGGCTTGTCAGTGGCAGGTTATGTTGGTGCGCTAATGCTCAGTAATCAATTTAGGAACAACCTGGGTAGGGTAGGTTCCGTAATTTCAATAATTGCCGTCATCATGTGGCTCGCATTAGTGCCTAGCGTCATGGAGGCTGGGACAGCAATAAACGCTATAGGCAACGCCTCAATGGTCATATCAATACTTCAACTGAGGAAGAGGTACGTACCAACACGTAGAGTATCTCACAGGTAGAATTCCTCTATTGTTTTCATTAGTTTAGTAAGCCCTGGGTAGCCAAAGATACCCTGACCTATGTTCTTGACTAGGTTGCCGATTATCAATGTTGGTGTACCAGGTGCACCAAGCTCCTTAGCCAATGCCTTCGCCTCCATAACCCTGGGAAGCTCCTCATTTAAACAATCACCCGTAGCACCCACCAACGCCTCCTCATTGCCTAACTTACCCGATAAATACGCCTCGTAATGCCTCCTAAGCGACTCAATGAAGGTGTTGGGGTTGCGCCTGTAGATGCACCTGAAGGCTGCGTGAAGCTTCTCAATACCCCTATGCACAGGGTAATCCACAAAGTAAAGTGATGCCTTACCATCATTAACAAGCTCCATTAAGTAGTCACCAGCCTCATCCTCAAGAACAGCACAACCTGGGCAGCGCAGATCATAAAATAGGACAATAAGTAGCCTGGGATTCACCGCTTTAAAACCAAGACCTACTCTATCGACCTTCTCCAACACACTTCTCACATCCCTGATTAACCACTCATCACTCATCAAAACACCAGAATAAAGGTTGGCTTAAAAACATTAAACCGTTATTCGAAATAATCAGTCTAAATAACCACATCAATAAGAAACAACCTGGATCAAGTACTTGAGCAATAAAACCTCTGGCTCCAGCACGTAAGGATTACTAAGGAACCACGAGTCGTACTTACTAGCCACGAACATAATGACCAAGTTAACAATTAATAATAAGTGGTTTAACCTTGCCTACACGTGGTTAGTCACGACGATTGCTTAAGCACTAATAAGCCCCTTGGATCCTTAACCCTAACAGTCAACGTCTCCCATAGCGTGAATGAATGGACTCCGTCCTCAGGCCCTAGGTACACTAATGCCGTATCCGCACCAATCGCTAGGTCAATAATGGATCCATGTACTGACATCAACAGCGCAGTATCATCCATCAACTGAGGTATCACAACCACATCCTTAACTAACGACTTAACCCTCGTTAATTCCATCACACCGGTCCTCTCAACAACACTCAATAACTTAGTGTACCTACTAGGGCTCACGAACAACACATAGGGCTCAGGTATCGAGTCCATAAAGAGCATATTAACAGCCCTAGACACCTCATCAACAGCGGAGCCAGCCGCCTCCCACGACGTTATCGCAACTCTACGCACCTTTGCATTACTTAATAAATCACTGAGGATTGCACCATCCTCCTGATAGGCAAGCCTAATAGCGGCTTGGTCAATGGAGGTTGAGTAAATACGTTCACCACGCGCCCTCGAGTACTCAACCTGTCTCTGCGATATTGTGAACTTAATACTCAATTCCCTGAGAGATAACCGTTCTCAAACTACTTACCACCTTATCAATCACGACCTCCTCAAGGGTCACCGAGTCAGCACCAGGACCTACTGGGTAGAGCTGTAAATACTTCCTAAACCTCCTAACACCATCAGCAACCTCCCTAACCTTACCCTCAATATAACTCAACTCCTCCTCAGTCAATGCCGATGACCTAACAACATCCTGCTGGGGTGGATCACCATCACTAGGAACCTTAATCCCTGTCAACTCGCCAACCTCCTTAGACCCAGCCTTTAACTGCTCCACCTGCTCAGGATCAATGGACTTAAGCAGCGTCAGAAACTCACCGAAGTGAGTCTTCTCCTCCTTAGCAATATCCTCAAAAACCCTCCTAACCCTCTCATCATCAATCAACCTAGATAATTGAAGATATAGGTTGATTGCATCAAGCTCAGCCATAATAGCAAGTCTCAACGCATCAGCAATCTCATCCTGGCTTAACTTTCTATCCCTAACTATATCCACCGGATTCTTCGAAAAAACCCATAGTTCAAATAATCGATGAAACCTATTAAGTATTACCTCCAGCACCTCAACTCACCTTAATACTATCCATCCATCACAACGGTAACTAAACTTCGTCAGGAAAACTAAAGATTAACAACCAATTCACGCAAGTTAAGTCCCTGCGCCCACTACACAGATACTTACTACATCAAGAAGGTGTCTTGGTAATGCTAACGCATGAGGATGAGGGGGAGCAATCGACACGATGCTTAAGCAAGGTGGGCTTTACGGTTAAGAGATTCGTGGTATCTAATGAGGGTTTGAAAGTCGCATTTATAAGATAAATAATGCCATAAAATACCTCGTAATTTAAGAATTATCCTAAAGTTATTAATGCGTTTACTCATAATAACAGGAAGCATATCAAACAGTAACATGGTGATATGCACGGCACGAGCCGTAGAATGTTCAATCTTTGGTGCGGGGGGTGGGATTTGAACCCACGCAGGCCTTCGCCAGCAGGACCTCAACCTGCCCCCTTTGACCTGGCTCGGGCACCCCCGCCGGATTAATGCTTAAATTGTGGTGTTTTTAACTTTACTAGGTCGTTATGTCCCTGCTTACATTCAATTCTAGCTAGAAAGACCTCGACTTTATGCAGTCTCTTTCTGTGGTGTTTGTACATGGGTGGTATTGCTATTGTGACCTTGTCTAGTATGTTCATTGTGCAGCCCCACTCCCTGACCTTTTCCTCGACGTAATTTAGCGTGGTCAGTTTGTGTATTGTGTATATGGTATCGCTGTAATTAGTGGCTGTTTTTAGGAACTCGATGTCTAGCCCCTTTCCTGACCATATACCGAAGGGTGGGTTTTGAAATACCACGCCATATCTACCCCTAAGCCCCACTCTCCTGGCGTCCATTACTACGAAATCCACGTTCTGGAGCTCGAATTTGCCTGATACGGCTTTAGCTATGGATACCGCATCCAGGTCCACATCCACGCAGACCACGTGTTTCGCACCCATGATTGCAGCTGCAATTGAGAATCGCCCGGTTCCGCAGCCTAGATCAAGCACTGTTGCATTGTTTAGGTCGTTTCTCATGTAGGCGTCCCAAACAGCCACTGCAACGATGTTGGCGTCGGTCACATACTGCTCAAGCTCAAGCTTTGGTGCTGTATAGCTTGGGATACTCTGGATTAGGAGTTCCAAGTCCCTCAACCTGCGTATTTCAGCACCTCTGACCATCCTCACCAATCAGCTACCGACGTGCTCATCACAAACAATTCATTACTCCTCAATACCTAGTTCCTCGCTGGTGGGTATTTTTGCGGGTTTCGCTATACTCCTAACATGCCTACTGAAAGCCGCCTCAGCAATATCAGCGGCTAAGGCCACTATCAACTGCCCCTCATGTATTGAAGCAGTTAATAGGCCGCTTAGACCCATGCAACCCATGTTTGCAAGCTCCAGCATACTATTGAGCATACGCTCCCTATCCAGGAGCACCTTTAGGGCATTGTTTATGTTGTTATCGAGGTACGCATACACCGCCTTCATTACGTAGGACCAGACATCCTTAAGCTTCTCACTAATTTCACGCCTGCATTGTGTTGGTTGCGTCCTCATGAAGGCGTTGGATAACCTATCCAGGGCATCTGCGGCATGCTCCAGGTTCTTAACCACTATGGTATCGTCAATGGCCCTCTTCGGGTCCTTGAACGATAACTTCTTAATCGTTCTCAGGGCTAGGAAGTACAACTTATCCATCTGATCATCCAACTCAAGGACATCCTTAAGCAGATCCACCTTGTTCGAATTTAGGTAATCAATAAATTTACCAAACATTGAATTGAGTATGTTAGCCATGCTACTGATTACCTCATTAAGATCAACGTTCACCTCGCTTGTGGCGACCTTTATTAGGACGTTACCATCACCCTCAAGCATCAGTGAACCTGGTAATTTATGCTCAACACTTGAGAACGCCTTCCTAATGGTGTCCTTATGCCCTATTATCTCCACATTGTCGTAACCCTCAATATAGCTTGCGATTATTATTCGTGTCGTCTCGTCTATTGCCCCACTAAGTGATATACTGACCTCATTTGTTTCACCACCGGCCTGGGTTATTGGTTTAACCACAATAACCTTACCGATCAGACTGACCTCAACAACATCTCCAATACCCACATTGATTGTGTCAAGCCACCGCTTGGGTAGTGTAATGCCTATGCTCTTCTCCCCAATCCTAATAACCCTCCTGTAGATTGACGACACGTTTATAGGGTGTAACTGGGTATAAAAATCCTATGCCTAAGGTATTATCATTCTACCCACTATATATAACCAACCACTACATATATAATTCTTCCACAGATAAAGGAACTACGATATAATCGCAAATATTTATTAAGTGTTCGGGGTATTTATAACTGGAAGTAATGCCATGAGAGGTCTTAAATTTAGGAAGGTTGCTGTGGGTGGTACGTTCGATACGTTACATACGGGACATACAGCGTTGATATTTACCGCACTTAATTATGGGCGTAAGGTCTTGGTTGGCGTGACCAGTGACGAGTTTGCCCAGGCCTACAAAACATACAAGGTGAAGTCCCTGAAAATTAGAGTGCTTAATCTAAGGAGCTTGGTTAAGGAGTTGGGTGGTAATGATAATGATGTGATAATTGACGTTATAAATGATCCATATGGTCCAACGATTGTTGACCCAACGATAGATGCCATTGTTGTAAGTCTCGAGACATTGCCAAGGGCTATCGAGATAAATAACCTAAGGAGGGAGAGGGGGTTAAGACCCCTTTACATAATTGCTGTGCCGATAATTAGGGATGGTTTTGGTAATAAGGTTTCGAGTACGTTGATTAGGGATAGGACTGGAACGAAGGGTTTAGGTGACTAGGTTTATACTCATTTCCTCGGTTAACGACTCTATCACCTGGGTTATGTACTCACTGAGCTGCCGAAGGTTTCTTATTGTACTCGTGTCCATTATTACCCTACCAGTCCCCATCTCCTCCACCTTAAGTGGTACTTGGTTTATGTCGTTTATGTTGATGAACCTCCTCACGTAGGAGAGTATTGAGTTTGTGTACACGGTCTTCACGGAGCCATCGCGCCTATACTCAACGATGTACTTGGAGAGTAGGTACTTAACGAGCCTATACGTCTCCCAATCCTCCCTAAGCTCAATACCCAATCCCACACTTATTACGTCCCTGTTTAGGACTGATATGTATGGTGATGGGGTCAGGTCATTCACTAGTAAATAATCGAGCAATTGCTGCGAGACTTTTAACGAGGACTCTATATCCTCAGCATTAGCCTTCTCCTCAATATCCTTATCTGTGTGGTACACATCCCAGTAATGGTCGAGACTCGATACCGTCATTGAGGGTATCCCATTCATCTCAAAATTGAGTGAGTCAAAGTAGGGCTTCGGCAGCTCCCACTGCGCACTCACTAACTGGCTTAGTTGCATTGATAAATCCTCGCTTGTGTGTATCACGAACTGCCTACCAATAACGTCAAGGTTCAACACCGCGTACACATTGTTGAGTAAGCCCCTCCTGCTAAGGTACTCCACGTACCTTGTCGATCCATAGGCCCAATAGAGACTTGCGAAACCTGGGTTACCAGCCTCCTCCGCAGTAAACGAAATAAAACTTAATCCCCTTTTCAAATCACCCCTCCTCCTAAGGGCATTGAGAAGGAGTTGTGCGCCAAGGCCGACGCCTAGGCAATCATCGGCAAAGCCCGTTAGCCAATGATCATGGTGGACAGCGAGCACCACAACCTCCTCCCTATTACCCTCAAGACTCATTATCAGGTTATACCCAGTACCTAGCCTCGTCTCTGAATCACTTATGTACTCCACATCCTCACCAACGTGCTTGCTCAACTCATCACCAACCTCCCTAGACACGACTAGAGCCGGCATTGTTGGTGGTGGAGCCCTATCCCATGAGTAGTCTGGGGTTGCTGTGACGACTATCCTTCTGGCAACGCCCGGATACTTATCCCTAAATATCACGGCTAGTGCGCCCTTCTCCATGGCCTTTATATACACGTACTTGGCATCATCCATATCCTCCGGGAAATCGGTGAGTAATACCTTGCCCTCGGCATCGTTTAGATCCATGGTTAATTTACCCCTACCCGAACCGCCCAGCGTCAATGGCATGCCCAATGCCCTGTACTCGTTATTACCATGGACAATCCTCGAGAACCTATCCCTCCAAACCAGCACACTCACTGGTTGTAACTCGTACGAAAGCATGGGATTGTCTACCTGGTTAAGGAGCCATTGTATGAACTCATACTCAGCCAGTGTACCACCCATTAAATCACTGTATGACGAGCACTTCCTAGCAATATCTAACGCAATTGCCGCATTAGGCACGCCATAAATCAAACAGATTAAAATATAAGTGTAGTGTGATAATTTAAGGGCACCATGATCAATAACGTCACAGGGATGGTTGTCGGATTTTACAAACGTGTGAAGTCTACGGTATTGCTCACGCTACTCATGATGATGATAATCATGAGGGGTAGGGGCTTCAATATCAGTAAAATTTACGACGAATCAATCAGTTTTATCAGGAAGTCTGCGAGAGAGAGGAGATTACGTCATTGAGCAGTTGAGACACATACTCATAATCCCTCCTACGTCTAGCCTTAGCAAACCTTGGCTTTAAGGCCGGGTTTTCCCTAAGCACCTCCCTGGCAATAATCCTCAATAACGTCATACCCTCACTATTCAAGAAACCATCCGAGTAATAACCGGAGTAAGGGTCCAACAACTCCTCTATGTACCTAAGCACAGCCCTACTAACCATAGTTATTAATTTTTATACGCACCCACCCTATTTATGGCTTCCACGTAATTGCAAGGATCGAACCAACCAACAACAGTATGAAGCCTATGAAGAATCCATTGGCAGCGAAGAGACCTATTATGGACAGAATGAGTAGGACTATGCCCGTACTATGGACAGCACCAACATCGCTCAACCTACCCAACCTAATCGAGAAGTACAGTGCTAAAACGCTCACTACTAATCCAATAACACCGATTACCACAAGGAATATTGGAGTGAGCATGTATAGGGGTATCATTGGGTAATAGCTAAATCTATGAAACACGAAATAATGTGGGTATGCACTAATCATTGCCGCTACTCCAAGGACTATTAATGAGCTTAATAGCATGAATACACTACCTATTAGTGAGAGTATGTAGGCGGTACGTGGTGTAGCCCCTGGTTGTTGGCTCATATGGTACTGAAAAGATTGGTGTCTTTAAAAACCTTATTCACAGGGAAGGTACCTACTCGACTTCCCTCCCTATTAGGTTCCTCGCCACGATTAACCTCATCACGTTCTGCGTGCCCTCTGCGCCAACGTAGTAACTCAATGCCCCAAGTAAAGCCCTAGCTATGGGTGTCTCTTTATAGTAGCTAACGCCACCAAACCACTTCATGACCTCAAGACCAACATCGATTGCCAACTCGACAGCGAGCATCTTAGCCATAGCGCCTGCATTGGCGATGTCCAATATTGATACTGAACTATCACCACCATAAAACTTGTCCGCCAACCACGCTGCCTTGTAAATCATCAACCTGGCAGCCTCAAGCCTCGTGCTTAGTTCCGCGTATTTGAAACTGATTGATTGGTATGAGGCTATTGGTTTACCGAAAACAACCCTGCTCTTAATCCACTCCCTACCCTGCTCAAGCATCCAACGTGCGGTACCCAGGGCGGCTGCGCCAATTATTGTCCTAGCCACGTTGAAGCCCTCCATGGCTATCTTAAAGCCGCCATTAACTTCACCAAGCACGAAGTCCGGATCAACGGGAGCGCCATTGAGCCTTAAGTAACCAGTTGGTATACCCTTCCTACCCCATTCCTCATAATCCCCCGTCTCAAAGCCTGTATTAACAACACCATTTCTCTTAACCATGAACAACATCGTTGTTATTGACCTATGCCTAGCCTCCATAGGCCCTGTCCTGGTTATCGTCACGAAGCCACCACCATAAGGCAACCTGAGGGCTATTGACACGCCCGTTACCATGTTCTTCTCACCCGTCAACAACCACTTGCCATCTACGTACTTAGCCTCTGTCCTCTCACTTGCAACGTCACTGCCTCCCTGGGGCTCTGTGGATGCTATACCAATCCATGCCTCACCCTTAGTAAGCCTTGGTAGAACCTCCTCCTTAACGCTATCCTTAGCATACCTCTGCACAATGAATGGCCACGCGATCTCGAGCAGGAAGTAAACAGGTACCGCAAGGCTTGGATCCGCATACGCCAACTCCTCCGCGGCTATTGCCGCCATGAGGAATGAACCATCAGAACCACCATACTTGGAACTTACTGTCAATCCCACTAAGCCATGCTCCGCAAGCCTTGGTATTATGTCAAGTAGTGAGTATTTTCCTTCATCAAGATCGATCCAGTGCGGTTTTATGTAACGCTCACCAAGCTCCCTAACTGAATCCCTAAATAGAATCTCCTCCCGACTTAGATTGAAATCAACCATACGTAGATAATAGGAGGACGGGGGTAATTAAGCATAACCGTAATGGTTGTTAGTAACTTTGTCTTCCAATGGTTTAGGTTTTACCATGCTTAACATAGCTTATGAACAAAAGGGCTATATAGCTAAATAACCAATTTCATACTGTGAGTGTCTCCGGCATTGCCGATTTACCGCTTCACACAGGGCATGTGCCTCCGTGGCTCTACAGCAGGATGGTTAAGTTGAGTGGGTTGGTAGTTGAGTTGCTGGTTGATGAGCATGGGATTAGGGAGACAATTAGGTTGTTCTCGAACCCGACTTTCTTCCAGGCGTTCAATAATATAATAGGCATGGATTGGGACTCAAGCGGTAGCACAACAATAACCACCGCAGCCCTTAAGGACTCATTATCTAAGAGGGATGTTGGTATTAGAGTTGTTGGTGGTAAGGGTGTTTATGCCCTCAACGTACCCATAGAGATTGAGGAGTTAGGTAAGCAGTGGGATGTCGATGCCGAGCTTCTCAAGACCATGTCTAGGTTGTCCGCTAAGATCGATAATACCGCGCTGCAGGATGGATATAGGCTTTATCATCATGCCATGATTATTGGGTCTGACGGTACATGGACTGTGATACAACAAGGCCTTAATGAAAAGAATAGGTACGCTAGGAGGTACCACATTTGGATGGAGAATGATCTACTTAACGAACCGCACACGGGTATTATGGGCATTAAGGGAGAACACGCCCTCAATATGGTTAGTAGGATTAGTGGTGAGGCCAGGGAGACGATACTCGATCTCGTGCATCAAGACACCAATAAGGTGGTTAGGGATTGGGCTTTGGTTAAGGCGATGATTAAGGGTAATGCATCAATACTCACGTACCTAGGTAAAGAGGCACCCAGGTATTACAACCCGTACGTCAGTGGCATCTTTAGGCCATACACAGCTTCAATAAATGAGGAGGCAATCAGAAGGGCTAGGGATGCGAATGACTTCAGGGAGCTGCTGCTCACGAGGGGTTTCGGTCCAAGCACGATGCTTGCCCTGGCATTGATAGCCGAGCTCGTATACAGGGATAGGGTTGATTGGGAGGATCCAGCGAACATAGACCCGAGGAGGTACGCCTTCGCCCTCGGTGGTAAGGATGGCTCACCATACCCAGTGAACAAGGAGGTTTATGATGCAGTCATTGATGTAATACAGGCCATAGTGGATAGGGCAAGGCAGGATAGGGGATTAACCATTTACCTAAAGCACTTAGCCAATGTTGCTAAGCAATTAAACCTACCAACCGATCTAGTGCACCCCACACCGCCATAGTTATGATTGTGCCATCAGGATATAGGTAACCTCATCATTAACTACACCACGTACGTTAACCCCAAGACCCCTTAATTCATTAATTACGGCATTAAGGTCAGTGTCTGGGTGAGCCAGTATGGAAAGCCTTGGTGAGTTTGATTCACGGAGTAAATAAACGACACCATCCACCGAATCCACGATCATGCTCGATACCTGATCCACATTGACGTATTCACCACCTATGTTGAGTATTACCTTTCTAAGGAATAATCCAATGCCCATTGATAGTATGAGCTCGGCTATGTCACTGAATTTGATGCGATCTGTATCGTAAGTGATCACCAGATCATTATCAAAGAATTTCATTAGTAATACTCCATCAATTGTCGATAGAGACCTCAGGATCAAATCCATGCAATCCCTACAACCGGCTTGAATCCTCACCGATCTCGTTACCTCAACCACAGGTGTTGAGAGTTGGCCTAGAAATAAGGTTTGCCGCTATACGCTAATTAGGTAGTTCATATGCCTCGTATCAAAGAGCGCCTCATTTATTAGATGCAGCCTCATTAGGCGAATTGAGTGGTATTTACCACCACAGACTGGGCACTTCCTTGATTTAGACATTTTACCGCACTCACTACGTAGATGCGCGTATAAATCCGCTATCGTATCGAAAGAACGCATTTAGGTAAATACCCTCGCTCGGTGCACGTAAATGGGGCTTGCGAACATACGCTCAATTTGCGTGTGCGTAACCCGTGGTCTACACTCGGGCCATCGTGACTGTGCCCCTCGTAAGTGGGGGATTGAACACCACCCCTTTCCCCTAATTTAGGTGGCAGTAAAACAGGCGGGTGACCCACATGGACCCACGAGTTAAGAGGGCCAGGAATGGGGTTTCACCACGTGATATTGTGTTGGGCAATTATTTGAGTTTAATGGGTAAAAGTATAGCCGCAATGGCGTATGCTATTCGTGAGGGTAGCGAGCACCGTTACCTCGCTGTGGATTCGAACACTAATGAAGTTTTCCAGTCAATACTGATTGACCTAGGTGCTACGAGGCTCCCTGTCCAGGTGCAGATCGTACAGCCATATTCGATCTCGTTTGTAGGGAACATGAGGCTGAAGAGGAATAGAATCTATATTTCAGTCCCAAAACTACTTCATAATATACACGAGGCTCTTTGGCATGATGGGCATTCATTCCCCATTATAATCACACCACTAATGGCCTCGATGGCCAACGTGAGGTGAGGAATATAACCGGCAGCATCTGGGAGTACTTGCACGCTAGTAATGCCAAGGTTAGTGCAATAATCGAGGTAGTTGCTGACGGCTCCTCGCCATAAGTGGCAAAGTCTGCGCCCACTGGTTTTCCCTCATTCTTTGGGCTCATAGCCTGCTAGGCTCGCCCACACCCAACTCAGATGCATATAATAAGGACTTTAAACCTGGCCTCGCCCTTTAGGGCGAGGCTTCGTGCTCATTTGTGATTGAGCCGTGGGTCGTGGGTTCAAGTCCCATGCCATGCACAACTCATCCTACATACCAGTTGGGTTACCCAATCTAGTAACCAATAAAAAACCAGCTGGTTAGACATGCTGATGAGTGAGTGGTACAATCTAGTGAGGACCTTAGTTATGACGAAAAGGAGCGTTCAGAGGATGGGGGATAAGTACATTATCCAATTGAGTAGGGAGTATGACGAGTTGTGGGAGTACCTGAGGAGGGGTAACATCAAGGTTGATGTGGTCATCATAATTAGGTGGGGAGAGGTTAATCAAAAGACTGGGCAATCCTCATCAAATGCCAACGCCACGTGATGCAGCTACGAACGGGCAACCCTAATGCCCACTCCTGGTATAAGAAATGCTTTAAGAACCCCGTGGGTAATGGGGTTGATGGGTGACTGGGTTAAGCTTGTCAAGACAGTCCCAATTGGTAAGAGGAAAATCCAGAAGAGGGGTGGTAGGTACTACATAGAATTACCAAGCGACTTGAGGGAGCTCTGGGAGTACCTTCACAGTAATGGGGTTAAAGTCAATGTACTGATCGAAGTGGGTAACGGCAAACCTTGAGTGTACTTATTAAGTTAAGTGATAGGTATATATAGTGAGTTGCTCATGAGCCCGAGGGTCACGAGGGTCGTGTGGGATAGGCAGGGCCTGACCTCGGTCGCAGACCTGGGCTTCGCTATCCTTGAGTCCCCTGGGGACTGTATTGCCTACCTCAACGGTGAGTTGGTGAGGTGGGATTATGAGGGTAGGTACCTCGTCAAGGACTTGGGTGGTGGTAGGTACCTGGCATGTGCTGGTGATGATGTGTTCTTCATTGTGGAGGGGGTTGGGGGTTTTGTGGAGGTTGAAAAGGCGATTGACGCCTCGGTGCAGCCCTAGACATCTGGTGCTAACTCGTCGGCGGTCCTCAGGTGCTCTGCAATCCTAGCGCCAAGGGGCGTGAGTTTGATGTAGGTCCTAACCCTACCATTCACCTTAACCTCCTCGAAGACTGCCAAGCCAACCTCCTGGAGGCTTGTTATCTTGTACATCACACCGTGCCCAAGCCCAGCCTTGTCTAGGGCGTCCATTACCCACGCCTCGCCGCCCAGCTCCAGGACTGCGATGAGTAGCTTGATACCGCTTAGTCCAATCCTATTCCAGAACCTGGGCTTCATACAATACGTAATACAGTGGGTGGGGTTTTCAAAACTTTCGCCAAACTCTGGGGTAAATAATTGGAGTAAATCTTCAGTAAATTATAGTAAAGTTTAAAAAGATAAGACAAAAACAAACCCAAAACTGGGAGTAAAAGTGGGGGTGTTGAGTATGGAGGCTTCCGCCACAGTCGTTAGTACACGGGAGTCATTAATTAGGGCAGTCATTGAGCAAGTAATCCAGGGTAGGGACTTTGTCAAACTCACGAAGCCCATGATTGATAGGGCCTTAAGGGTCAATCAAAAACTGCAATTCGCCATTAATAGGGAGTTTTGTAATAATACCAATTGCATCGACGCATCGGATGTCTTTAAGACAAACGTTTTCAACCACCTACGTAGGAATTGTAGGTTTAGGGTTGGCGATGGCGAGTACGTCGTCATTGGGGTTGGTAGTAATGGGGAGGTGGACACGTACGCCTTCATAGCCAGGAAGGACTCCCCCAAGTTTGGCCACGTTTGTCGCAATTACAAACTGGCGAGGAGGGCCTCGTTCTTGCTCGACACGAGTGAATCATTCAGGCAAGCCGTGAGGGAGTTCACAAAATCCCTCATGAGGGCTGTCCCCGTGATTGCAGGGCTTGTGCACGAGCCTGGTGAAGATGGCGTTAGTGAGGATGTGTTATTCAAAACGGCAAAGGATCGCTTCGGCTTCGAGCCCGAATTATTGTACCTAGGCGCTGTTGAGCAGATCACCCGTGACTTGAGGAGGTTTAACCTCGACCTGAGGGGCTTGGGTGGTGTTGGTGAGGTGATTGGGGCAGTGCTTTCGAGTCTTGTTGGTGATGTTGATGTGAGGAGGGTTGCGAGGGTTTTGGAGGTTCACGAGGGCTTTATCGTGTTCACCCTAATTCCCTGGTACATTGGTCTAACACCATGCTTTGCAGAGGCCTGCCTGGGTGGTGAGGCGTGAGTGCGATAGTGTGCACTGGCGTGCTTGGGGGCGTGGATAGAGAGTCCCTCGCCAGTGTTGTTGAGTTCTTGAAGCAATTGAATGCTAGGATTGAGGGTAACACGCTGGTGGAGCCTGTGGATTGCGGTGGTTTCCTACTAATGGCCTTACCAACAGGCGTGTTTAGTGAGTTGGCGAGTGCCTTGGGTAGTGACCCCACGTGCACGTGGGGTGTTGGTGATAAGTGCATCGCACTTGTTGATGATGGCTTAGTAAAGGCCCTCGGCCTAACCCACGAGCCCGTCGAGTTGGCATGCGAGGACTCGTGCTCCGCCAGGGTTTTAGCCCCAGAGTGGAGGCTCATTGGTGGTGTTAGGGTTGCGAGGATTGGTGACTACTATATCCTATGTTATAATAATAATTGCATTAGGACAGTGCCCCAGGGCGTTCACGATGCCCTTGGGCAATTGGGTGTCCCCAGCAACCTGGCCCTGGAGGTTGAGGATGAGGTACTATCCAACACGCCCGGCGGTGTCTTCATTGGCACGTTCAGCGACGGCTTTAGCGAGTACCACGTGTACAGGACCCGTGATAGCCTCGTGGTTAGGACCACACGTGTTGTCTATAGGGATGGCGAGCCTGTTGAGGAGCCTAGGGTTGGGGTCCTCTACGAGGGCGATTTAAAGGCTTTAATCGTTAAGGACGAGCTTACGAACATTGTTTACTACATTCTAAGGACGCCGTATGGGACGTACACTGGGTTCAACGCGGGCGAGGCTATTGAGGCCTTGCTTGCTGAGCATGACCCGGGGGTTAGGAACACCAGGAGGCAATGGGTTGAGAGGGGCTTGGAACTGCTCTTCAATAGGGCGTTGAAGGAGGGTGTTAGGGACACGAGTGTTTACACGGGCCCGTACCCAAGCGGTTGGCGTGATGGTTTTATCGAGTACCCAGCCTTCACCTGGGACTGCGACTCCACGGTACTAGAGGACCTAATAAAATTCATAATGGACAATTACGACCTAAACAGGAGGCAGGCCCTGGCTAATGTTGGGCTTGCCCTGGGCTCGGTCTATGCCCCAGCGTTGAAGTTCCACTGGGGCGTTTTTGAGAATAGGATTGTCATCAACACCGGCCCTAGGTGGGTTGGTAAGACCACTACAATGCTCGCCATCATGAACGCCCTTGGGGTCAGGGGCAGGTTCTTCAGTACTGATGAGGTTGTCCGAACGGTCCAACGCCTCAGGAATATTCTTGCCTACAGCATGGCTCCCGTGGTGTTCAACGACGTGGATACCGGCGCCTTCGAGAGCCTTAGGAACTATGGTGTTGCGAGTACGACAGATGCCACGATTACTGGCGTCCAAGCTGCATCGGCTGGTAGGGGTTTTCGTGAAGTTTTCCTAGCCGTGTCCAACATATTCATCACCACGAACCTCCCCATTGGGGAGGTGGCGAGTGCCTTGAGTGGTGGGAAGGGTAGGCGTGACGCGTGGCTTAGGCGCGTCCTATTCATAACCTGGGAGCCACAGAGGCTACGCCCAGGCGTGCATGCCCCACGCTTTGATGACCACGCTGGTCGTTTGATTGGTTGCCTAAGACAGCTGTGGAGTGATGAGGATGTGAGGAGCGACCTGCTCCACTCCAGTGATTTCCTTGAGCTCTCGGCGAAGGCTACCAAGTACTTCTTCATAAGGTATGGTATTGAGGTCACGCCGATTATTGAGGCCTTAATGTACGTCAAGAACGAGCATGGGGAGGTTGTGGATGCGATTGAGGCTACTACAACGCCTGAGAGGCGTGCTGTTCAGAATATGATTGAGATTGCCAAGAGGCTTGGCTACCCTGGTGATGCCCTTGGCGTAATCACGAGTCTCGTGAACAACCCGAGCGCCTTTGATGCGAGGCTTGTTAGGAGGCAGGTGGATTTAACCGAGTGGGAGAGGCTTGTTAGGTGGCTTGGTAGGGACCCTGGCAGGTTTCCATTAACGGATGATGATAGGAGGCGTGGCGATAGGGCTGACTTGCTCCTAGACTTATTATACAGCCTCGCTAACCAGGGCATCACCAGGGTCATACTGTATGCGAACTCACCCGAGGGTGTGGTGCGAGGTAGGCCGAGAACACTCTTTGGTGCCGATGTTAGTATATACAATGATAATAATGTCAAGAGGCGAGGTTATTCAGTGAGCCTTATCGAGTTGGTTAAGCAACTCCTGGCACTAGTGCCCGAGGGTGCGGAGGGGCAACAGAGGCAGGAGCAGGGTCAATCCACGGATGCCTCGTAATTCCACGGTTTCTCACGATCTTAAACAACGTCAAAATTATTCTTCCCAACCCTATACCTGTAGACCGAGCCACACCCACACACCTCCCACACCTCCCGGGGGCTGGGGTGCCCCTAGCCCTGCTTTCTCAATATTCATAATGACGAACACGGGAGCCCACCTAACAATTACCAACTTTACAACCATACTAACTACAATTATGGTGCCAATATCTAGACCAGACCCCCTCTAGAACTGGTGGGTGTGGGAGGTGAGGGAGGTGCGGGGTGAAGTATTTTGGCGATTGTCAAGGTTTTCGTGGCTTTTACGATTGTGTCGTGGGTCTACGGTGTGCTAATTAACCACGGTGTGGCTTGCCACCCGTGACCCTGGCTCTAGAGCGTGTTGGAGACAACATTGTGGCCTGCAGGGGTGGGGTTTGTGCTTGGCTTGAGCCTAATCGGGACGTTGCCTATTACATTATGAAGCTTGGTCTCATTAACGCCACATGCGAGGATTCCAAAGCCCTGGCAAAAACCCTTGGCATGCCCCCATTAGCCACTACCTACTGTAGTTCGAACCCCACCCCAGAACTGGTGCCGAAGCCGTGGTTGGGGTTTAGGATGCCTCGTTTTATCGTTAAGCTCCCCAGCAACCCAAGTCTCCGCGTCCTTGAGTGGGTTGGTTTTGCCAAGAGGTATTGCCAAGCCGTTGTGGAAAACGATGCCTTGGTCATAGCGAGCCTGCACAATCTCACGTGTAGGGCTGTCCTGGTGGGCTTACTAACGTTGTTGAATAATGCATTCTCGCTCGTCATTGACGGGCGCATTGTTGTTCTCAATAGGGGCCGTGTCTGTGTCAATGGTGATTGCACCAATGCTGGTGATTGCTCCTACGGATTGTATAGGTGGCTTAGGGCTTGTGGTTTAGGTAGGCAGAGTGCCGTGTTTGTGTGCGGGTTGGTGCTACTAATTAACAACCCCACAGCTGGTGGTATTGACCATGTCCCAGGCCAGGAATCAGAACCAGAGCCAGAGGGCTAAGTCCAGGAAGTATGTTGAGTATGAGGACTTGGGGAAGGAGGAGTTGATTAGGTTGTTGAAAATTGTCCATGCTAGGGTTAAGAGGGTGGAGAGGGATATTGAGGACTTGAGGGCGCTCCTACTCTATGGGAGTACTGGGGGTAGGAGGACTAAGGCGACAAGGGCGGGTAAGGCTAAGCCCGAGTCTAAACAGGTTGAGGATGTTCCTGAGGACTTGGGGGATGAGTAAACCCAACCCCCTAACTCCCGCTCTAATTAAGGGATCATTAACTACCATGTTCTAATGATTAGCGTTAGGCAGGGTGGTGATGGCATCCGACTCGTTAGGCACGAGGAGTCCCTCCTAGTGCCAATCAATGTATTGAGTGCGAGGATTGAGTCCCACGACTTGGTTGTGAGGGTTAGGGACTTGGTCACGGGGGCTGAGTTCGAGTGCCGTGGTGGGTTGAATGACGTGTGGGATTGCGTGAGGGGTAGGGTACCACCAATCGACCCGAGGGCTAAGAGAGGCTTCACCATGCTAATTAGGGAACTCCTCAAGGGCGACCCGTGATGGTGCTGTTACAAGCTGTGAGCTCCACCTCGGGAGTCCTTGGGTTCGCCAGCGGGCTTGTTGCCCCAATCATTAGGATTGCCCTTGACGTGTTTGGTATGATTTGGTGGTTTAGTCTAGCGTGGGTTGCGTACCACGTTATCATGAGTAAGGTGCACCCAACCCCGGGTGGGCGTGGTTCCCACATGCACGAGGCTTTTGAGAGGTCCAAGGCTATTGTTACTGGTATTATAACCATCTACCTAGCCCTCTACATCATTGCCTCCATCATTAACTACCTGGGTGGTAATATCTCATACGCAGCGCTGGGTTACGCGTTCTTCATACGCCCGGTCACGGACTTCTTCCACGCCCTCCTGGGCGTGTAACGGGCTAATTAAGGCGAACCACTTCCACGTATAATTCATTTGCAGCAACTATATACCCAACACTGTATACGTTGAATGGGAATTACTTAACAAATTGCCAATAGGCACCTATTCCCAATTGAATGTGGAGTGGAGTTAGAGTTTCAACTCCATATTGAAATGACAATCAAAACCCTCTCACCAACGGAGGTATGGGATTAAAGCATGGGGTCAAGCACTAAGTTACTCGCTTAGTGAGTGGTCTCAGTGAGGTTACTCACAAACTCAGTGAGTACTAATTAGGATTAATGATTCAAATAATAGGTAGTAATGCCAGCGTGCCAGTCGGGGTACAGGAGGCTTCAGGTTTGTGTTAGGGATGACCTGTACAGGGCACTCGTGCTTATTGAGGCGAGTGAGGGTGTTCGTAGGTACAGGATTGTTGAGGATGCACTCACGGTGTACCTGGGCAGTAGTGACCGTAGGGTTGGTAGGTATAGGGTAATCCTCGTTAGTGAGGATGTGTATAGCGAATTAACTAGGCTTGGTGGTGGTGACGCCGAGGATGGTTTAAGACTCCTGCTCGCGAGTAATCAGAGGCTGGATCCAGTCATTGTTGGTAGGGTTACCGAATTATTCGGAGGTGTGGAGAATGCCCTTAGGCTCCTCCTAACTGCCTACGAGGTTGTTAATAATCAGGCGCCCCAGCTGGGGGAGGCACGGCAGAAGATGCAGGAACAGGCCCAAGTCCAGGGGCAAGCCCAGGCTCAGGAGGGGCAGGCTATGGGGGTTGATTTCCTGGAGGATAATCCATGGATTGGCATAATCAAATCGCGTGGCACACGTTCTAATTAATCACTGACTAAGCCACAATACCGTGCCTAAGCAATACACTGTGACTAGCCTACCCTACACGGCCAAGGTCTACATCAATAATCAAGTACTCCTGCCCGCGGGCCTCGTTAGGGCCTTGGGTATCGAGGGTGTTAGGTACGCTGACGTGGTTATTAGGCACGGTAACGTGGTTACTGTACTAAAGCGTGTTAAGCTACTGAGGACTAGGCATACGGCTAGTAGGCAGTTCACAATACCAAAGGGCGTTAGGGAGAAATACGGTATCAAGCCCCTTGATGAGGTAGTCATACTTAGCATCAAGCCGGCAGGGCTTGGTCCTTGAGTTGGGCGGGCTAATTAATGGTCTTGGGTAGTACAATACATGCCCCTTGAGACGCCCATTCTAAAGCCCATAGCCCAGGTGCTGGAGGAAGTACAGCTCAAACCATACCTAGAAGCCCTTGGGGAAGAGCCGATTATTAAAATCGGGAGGTACGTGATGATTGACGGACCGCACAACCCAGGCCCGTCACTATTGAACAAGCCAAAGTGCATTGCCTGGAGTACTGTGGTCCACGGCTCGTGGGTTACTAACGAGGATCTGAAGGACACGACCTATGGGGAAGCCGTCCACAGGGCTTACTATGACTGGTTCACCAGGCACAATAGGCATTACGGGAAAATAGCACTGGAACCGCACATTGTGATTGGGCGTGTCACAGCACGCCCAGACATTGTGTATTGCAATAATGAGGGCGAGTGCGGGGTTGTCGAGATTAAATCATACGGTTTAGACAAGCTAAGCACCGCAAGGATGCAGGTCGCGGTCTACGCCTACATGCTCAACCAATTCGTAAGCGTGGCCCAAGCATGGCTTGTGCTACGTGACGCTGTACTGCCAATGAGGGTCAGCGAGCTTGTGGAGTTGGGGAGGGAGTTGTTCGAGGAGTTGAGGCGTTTACCGAGGGAGCCACCCAACAAACCAAGCACTTCATGCCACAGGTGCCCATTCGCCAGGGTTTGCCTAGTACCCAAGCCCGTGCTCGTCCAACCCCCCTAACCACCCTAATTAAGTACTACCAGTCGGTGTTGCCGTCCATGACCCAGGAGGTGAAACAAACCCAGGAAGCCAAACCAACCCAATCAACCACGATTAAGAGGGTTAGCCTGGGCGTGGAGTGGCTTGACTATGCATTGCAGGGTGGTGTGCCCAGGGGGACGTGGACCCTAGTAACCGGCGAGCCTGGTGTCGGTAAGAGCGTGTTGGCTATCCAGGCGGTTGGTGCTAGTGTTGATAAGACCCCAGTCGTGTTCGTGAGCACGGAGACGAGGTTCTACGACGTAGTGAGACAAGCCAATCAATTCAACATTGACCTCACGGATGCCGTCAGCCTAGCTGACGTCTTGGCTGGGAGGGTGAAGGAGGTCAAGACAAACTTAGTTGTTATAGACCTATTCGGCTTGGCTAGGCAGTATAGGGAGTTGCTTAGGGCTGGGGAGGAGGGTGGGGAGAGGGCGAGGGCTAGGTCACCATTGGATATGGAGGTTATTATGGCAGCGATTGAGAAATCCTACGAAACACTGGACATTGAGGCTGGAAAGAATGACGTCCTTGTTGTCATTGATAGTTTAGCCCCATTGTGGGCACACGCTCCAGCAATGGCTAGGCTTATCACCTACAGGCTTAGGCAGAGGTTGTATAGGGGTAATGTTACGGTCATAATGACCAACCAGTACGCCCCAACCACGGGGATGACCTTTGGCTTCGGTGCAGAGCATATTGCGGATGCGATAATACACATGTGGTTTGAGAGTGTTGAGACGACGAAGGAGATTAGGAGATGGCTAATAATCAAGAAGGCGAGGCTCACCAATCACTACAGGAAGGCAATGAGGTTTGAGGTTGAGCCTGGTAGGGGCTTAACGCTTCTGGAGCCGGGAATAGATGAGTTGAGGAAGTGGGCCTCCCAATCCTAAACCAACCCCCTAACTCCCAACCCCTTACTCTAATTTAATCCCATCCTGGGTCTCGGTTGTATGGCCCAGGAGGTGCAATCCCAAGTCAGGATGAGTATGGGTGAGTTGAGGGAGAGGTTGCTGGGTTTCGATAGGGATGGGTACTTGGGTAGGTACTACCTGCGTGTTAGGGGGTTGGGTAGGGTCTTCATTAACAGGAATGTTGTGAAGAGGTTTGGGGGTGTTGACGGTGTCATTAACACACCAAGCAATTGGGTTGCGTCGATGAGGGAGTGGCAGGGCGAGTATTGGTTGTTTAGGGTTTCAAGCCCGTCTTATGTCGACGTCCCAGCGGACGCGGTGCTTGGTACAGTGAGGGGCGTTGTTAACGTGACCAGCTTCGGACGTTGGGAGAGTAGGGTCTGGGTTGAGGAGGGCGCGGTGTATGGGAGCATCACGGGACTTCTGGCGAGGGGTGAGGCACCCAGTGTTGGTGACTTTGTTGGGTTGGTGAGGGTGACGTGGGGTGATGATGGGTACACGGCATTCCACGTGTACAGCGCAATCGGTGTTTTGCAATGTACCAACGGGCTCGTTGTCGGGCACACGGCGTTCAGGAGGATATTCCACTCACGCCTGAACATGCCCATCGAGATTAAGATTGGGGATGTGCTGTCTAGGATTAAGCACGCCATACTGAGCACCAGGGTTAACCCAAGCGTGGTTGAGGCACTGGCGAGGACGCAGGTCCCCACAGGCTTGGTTGACCAATTTAGCAGGCGGTTCAGCGACTTCGCCCGCCTGTATGGCGAGTACCGTGCGCAGCACGGCGACACGCTCCTAACAGTCTTCCAAAGCCTTGGTTACATAGCAACACACGGCAGTTCACGCAACAGCAACCGCGCAGTCCAGGCGATGGTTAGGCTCCTACAGAGCCTAGGCCAAACCAACCCCGGTCCTAATTAACCAACCCCGTTTTACTCCTCACCACCAACCCCCATTGTCCAGGTACACCCTAACAAAGCCTACCAACGTAGGCAACGCCCTAATTAGGGCCTTGGCTTGGCAGGTAACTCGCGGACCCACATGAGGTGCCCGTACTGTGGTTCGGAGGACTTGGTAACCGAGGACGGTCAAGTCGTTTGTAGGGTGTGTGGCACAGTGGTTGTTGACAAGCTCGTTGACTTAGGACCGGAGTGGAGGTCTTTCGAGCCCGAGAAGGCCAGGGCTGGGCCGGCCCAGGAGAACCCAAACAACCTAGGCGGCGCAATTGCGTTGAGGCTCAGCGAGAGGTTTAGGCCCGGTCTCAGGGCCCTCGCCAAGTTGCACACGCGGGTTGTGCCTAACGAGGAGGGTGAGTTGAGGAGTGAGTTGGCTAGGCAGGTTGCGGTGCTTGGTTTACCGCTTGATTGTGTCGGTGAGGCGCTGACAATCTACAGGGCGTGTAGGGACTTACTCGCGGGTAGGCCCGTTAATGCCCAGTCGCTTGCGTTGTTAATGATTGTGGCGAAGAGGAGGGGCTTCACCTTGAGGCTGAAGCCCACGCTGAGGAGGCTTGGGCTTACGCGTAGGGTAAGCCTCGTTAATGAGTTGTACAACGCCCTAGCCACAAGGCTTGGTGTGAGGGGTAGGGCGCCGATTGAGGCGTTGATTGTGCGGGCTGTCGAGAGGTTGGGCTTGCCCTTCGAAACCGCTACAAGGGCAATTCAATTACTGAAGAAAGTCCCGCCACGCTACCTGGGTGGTAAATCGAGCGGTGGCATAGCTGCGGCTCTCGTGTGGCTTGCGTGCAACGGCAAGTGCCTAGAGGGGCTCATTGCCAGTGCCTTGGGTGTGTCGCCGTTGACTGTTAAAACCAGGGCTAGGGAGCTGGCTAGAATCCTCGGAGTCCCAGTCCCGAATTAACCCAACCCCACGCCCAAAGCTGTGATGCGTTCTAATTAATCCCAACCCCAGCTGGGGACCTGATGGAGCCCGCAGGCCAGGATAGGTATATCAATATCACGGTTACACTGGACAATGGTAGGATAATAATAAAGTCAAAAGGGACAGTGTATGAGGTGCATGAAAAACCAAAACCAACCGTTTACGTGCTTCCAAAGGAACTAATAGAGCAGGACTGCGCGTGGGATGAGGCGTTGAAAAAATACGTTGTACTAACAGACAGCGGCCACGTCATTTATAGGAATAGTACATTACTACCATCCCAGTTGGATATAACTATAAGGTATAGCGGGAAGAATGTTGAGAAATTCGTCCAGGTACTCAGAGACGTCTTGGCACGATACTATAAACCTCAACCAGTTCTAAGACTACCATGGAGGGACAAGCAAGTACGAAAGTTGGCTGTTTTTCTCGCCAGAATGGGCATGCTTCAAGATATCAGTGACTTATAGACCTATAGCGCGTCCCCGGGCTTAAACCACGCCCTGGCTGGTTCCCTTGACCCCACTGCCTGGGGTGGGGTGAATGGGGCCAGCTGGGGTGTGGCCACCTCAAAACCCCCGAGGCTCCGCGGGGCGGGGCCTTACTAATCATAACATGATTCACACATCACTCGGCAGGCTTGGGTGGTCAACATCGATTAGGAATGGTAGATCCTCAACACCGGGTGCCTCTAACGTATCAACCACGGCCCACTCTAACCCGTGCTCCTCAATCAATTCCCACCTAATGGCGATGTAGTGGTCAATGACCCAGGGGCTTGAGTCAATGTTCCAGGTCTCACTCCCAACAGGCCTCGCCCACTTGCCAAAGGGCCACTCCCAACTCTGTATCAGCCCGTAGAGCCCATCATCCAACTCACGCCACTTCCTGGCTTTATTGTCCCAGATGAGGCTTGGGCCCTCACCGAGGTCGTTAAGCCAAACATCCCTAATTCTGACTACCCCAAACAATTGCACATGCCTACTCCCACTCTTCTCGCCTTTGGTCTTGGTAATCGTGTGGTTAGTCATACGGTGTATTACACGCCCGCAGGTTTATAAAACTAAACAACGACACACCACGTGGGTCTCACGCCGACCTAGCCACCATCCACTAATTAGTGGGTCCGCGATCAACAACCCCAGTGACTAGGGTCAGGAAGCAACAAGCATCGTGGAGGGACTTGATAGCCTACGCCGCCCTCCTCGCCTTGGTTAGCATAATCGCTGTGGTGGGCACGGAGCCCCACCAGAGGTGGGGCTGGGCGCCTCAACCAGTCGCCACAGCCTTCACCGTTTTTAGACTAGCCCTGGTCATAGCCACAATCGCCTCGGTACCAATCACAGCCCTAAGGAGTGGTGGGGCTAGGGAGGCTGGGTTGGTCATTATAACCACCACGCTTTGGCTGTACATGACGTTCCTGGGCATTGATTGGCGGTTAGGGTTCCCATTATCACTTTGGGAATTGGCGAATTGGTTCTTCATCGAACCAATGCGCGTGTTGGTAAGCACCATCGCCTCGCTGGTTCATTAATAACCACCTCGGCAAGACCGTGGTGCACCAGCTGTGGTTCTCCCCACCCTAATTAATAACGAGCAATCAGGACTGTAATGTCCAGGGATGACCTAAAACCCTGCGTTGAATTGGGCAGGGAGGCGCTGAGGAACGTGCCAATCAATACCAACTGCAACGCAAGGGAGAGCTGGCCCAGCATTAAGCTCAAGCCACTACCCCCGATAGAGGCTGGCGCTAGGAAAGTAGCCAACCAATGCCTACCACCAAACAAGGAGTGGTGTTATAAATTAGCAATCCAAGTCCTAAAGACCCTCAGACCAAACTACGTGCTCAGCATCATCAACGAGACAAGGGGCATTGTCGAGGCAGGCAGTGCCGAGCTGGCGCTCGCCTACCTAGCCCACGCGCTGGGTTACTCGGGTTATAGGGAGGCCACTGGGGTCGTCAGTATTAGGCAGGTTGGTGAACCAAACGGTGTGGTTCTCGACCATGGAGAACTCACCATAGACCTAACCCCACTCCACAATGGGGCTTATACCCTGGAAATGGCTGGTGCCGAGTTCGGCCCATTCACGATTGAGCCAGCCAGCCCTGGTGTACTCGGTATACTCAGGAGGCTCCTGGGGTGGCGTTGAATGGGGCTGACTGGGTTGTGGATTGCCCTCGTTATTGTTGGTGCTGAGCTACTCTACGGTGTTGTTAAGTACACCACGGCACCAACGCCGGAAGCCAGGCGTGAGGGTGTTCAGGAACTCCAGAGCCTCGTGTATGGGGCAGTCTTCACAATAATCATGTGGTACTACGTGGATAACGCCCCAACCATCGCCAACCAATTGGCAGGCGCCCTGGGGCTTGGGGGTTACATGCCCGCCAGTGTTGATGCTGGTTTGAAGACCGTGTACAATGAGGAACTGGGACCGCTTGGTCTCGTTTGGGAGTACGCACTAATCTACGCCATACTGGGTGTGGCATCCGTCCTACCCTACGCCCACACCTTCTCAGCCATCCTGAATAACTACTTCAGGTTCTTCATGGACGCCCTTGAGTACACAATAATGAACGGCATAGCCCTCTACGCCATTGGCTTGTTCCTAAAGTACTCCCTAGCCCTGGGCATCGTGCCCCTAATGACCACCCTACTCATCCCAGCCAGGACTAGACCCATCGCGGCTGGCTTCATCGCCACCTACCTGGTGCTCTCGATAACCTGGCCCGTACTGGTGGCTGTCTTCAACATGGTTTATGTGAACTACGCCCAATTACTCCTAACCTGGCTCAACTCACTAACCACATGCCCAGAGGTGCAGTGGCTCCAGCAATGGCTCCCCTGGCTCTCCCACTTGAACAACCCAATCATGGAGGGCATCCTGTGCTTCTTCCTAAGGGGTGCTGTGGCTGAGTTCTATACGCAAACCATCAAGGGGCTCTTCATGATTAACTACTACGCCTTCTGGATGATTGTGTACGACGCCCTAATGGATGTGGCGATTGCAATCGCCATGTACATTATCTGGTGGCTAGCGGGGTTGATTGAGGAGGGTGCAGGCGCACTATTCACAATAGGCAAAATCGGGTGATTAGTATGGACAGGATTGACGCATTACTAACTGTGAGCATAACCCTAGTAATAATTGGTATAGACCCAGCCCTGAGGTTCATAGCCGTCCTCGGAGCCCTACTACTCCTGACGCCAGGCGTTGGGAGGAGGCTCCTCGAGAGGCTCTATGGACCGAGGCTCACACCACAGGTTATTGGCTTGACGGGCCCAGCAACAAGCCCCTCCGGCGCCTTCACTGCCAGGGGCTTGTCCTGGCGCTTCTACAGGGCTTACCCACGCTTCAGCATTGATGTGCATAGGGAGGACGCCGTCAAGGCACTAAACGGCTTAATCCAGGTGCTACCGCTCGATGCTGGTCTTGAGGTCGCCTTCATACGCATGGGTGCGAGCACCTACGTGGGTATCGGTCACCCACAGGGCTTTGGCATTGAGAATACCCTAACAATACTAAACAGGTACTTCCTACTGGAACCAGCGGATGCTGGCACCGTCAGGAGACTCATTGGAGGCCCTGTGAAGCCACTCGTGAGTGACGTGGGCTTCGCAGTCCTATTCCTCGCTGGTGTCATTGGTGGTTTGCTCATATTCGGCTCACCACTCCGCATTAACTGGCCCTTTGGTCTAGCCACGTCCATACTCCTCGCAACAGCCCTGATTAGGGCAGGGAGGGGTCTTGGCGTGACTCCAAGGCCCCACCCATCATTCGGCACAGCCGTTACCCACAGTGATGCGTTGTTTAGGGAGTTGGGGCTTGACGCAGTACTCGCCAGTGCGGAGCAGAATGTTGGTAGGGACTTCGTGCTCATCATCGGTAGGCCCAGGATTGGTAGGGAGAGCCTCGCCAGGCGTTACGCCCAGGCTGTGAATAGGTGGGTGGTTAGGCAACGTGGCGAATACGTCCCGAGGATACAGGCACTCGACATAGCCCACAGGAGGGCTCTTGGTGGGGAGGTCTTCATCACCTTCTCCATCTATGGCTCCCTAACCCTCCCTGGCATGGTGGTTGGTAGGGCATTGAGGCACTGGCTCTTTGGTCCAAGCCTCGATGGCTTGTCAATGGACGTGTGCAGTGTGCCCGTGTTCTATGGGGAGTCCGTGATTGCCCAGGGTGATGAGTTGGTGGTCAGTATTGGTAGGGATGAGTATGGCACACCAGTGGTCATTGGGTTGAACAGCGCCCCCAGCCCACACGCCCTGATTGTCGGCCCCACTGGTAGTGGTAAGTCCTGGACCGCGGTCAGCCTAATGCTCCGCGCCCACAGGCTCGGCGTGAGCCTGCTAGTCATAGACCCGCAGGGTGAGTACCCAGGCTACCTGGCCAGGGCTGGTGTTGGGTTCAATGTGTATGATGCCCTGGACGCGTTTATTGACTGGCTCGAACCCGTTGGTAGCCCAATCGCCCATGCTGACGTGATCGCACAGGCAGTTGGCTTCTCCTACGGCTCCAGGGAGTTGGCTAACACTGTCTTTAGGGACTTGGTTAGGCTCTATAATGCGTACCCCAGGTACCCAGGGCTTTATGAGGCCCTTGACTGGCTCGTTAGGAATGGGGAGGCACAGAGGGTCTGGCTTGTGGCTAGGGAGTTAATGCCGAAGAGGCTTGTTAATGTTTTCGACCTAACGGGTGGCGTCAATGTCCTCGTGCTCAGGCGGGTTATGAACCACAGGGAGTTCGCAAGCCTGCTAATGCAGGCGTTGCTGGCTAGGGCCTACTACGAGTACCTGCAGAGGCCGTTTGTCGAGGGCCTCAATACAATAATCGCCTTTGATGAGGCTTACCTCATTATCGAAAGCCCCATTCTAGAGCTTGTGGTTAGAGGCGTGCGTAAGATGGGCCTTGGCGTGTGGGTCATCACCCAGACCCTGGGTGATGTTAAGCCAGCCACGCTCCAGAACTTCGGCTTCACAATCCTACTCCAGGGCTTGGCACCCCATGCCGAGAGTGTTGGGAGGGCATTCATGCTCGATGTTGATAATATTAAGTGGCTTGGGCAGGGCAACAACCCAAGAATCTACGGAGGCGAGTACACGCCAGGCATCCTCATCTACCCACCCCGCCCAAGGAGGGTTTTCATTAAGCTGGAGCCTATTAAGGGTTGAAAACGCTGTTTTACGCCCACGGACGTGGGTGATTAGGGATTGGGCTTAGGCGGGCTTGGGTAGGGTGATGAAGCCGACGCCGAGCATTGTTAATGCACGCCTCAGTTTCACCAACGCCACATCCCTGTAATCACCACCGCCGAAGTAAGCCCTAACATACGGCCAGTAATTGCCAATCACTGGGTCTGTGAATGGGTAATCCTCACCAGTCACGTAATCAAACACCCAGTAGAGCGGTGGCTTGCCTAGGTACTGTGCTAGTTCCGTGGTTACTAGTTGATCGTGTTCTTCAAGCCACGCTTCCAGCTCTATTATTGGTATGATTACTCCCTGGGTCATACGGTGACGATAGTTAATGAGCCTGTAATTAGGGCTTCATAATCCTGCCAAAGACTACGAACCTACATGCGAAGTTGGTCATAATCCCTGGGAAGAACCTCGTGGGTGTCGGCTCGGCGAACCTCACCAGTTCGGGTCTTCATATCAATATTGAGTGCTGGGTTTGGCTCAGTGGTGTTGATTACGTGAGGGAGGCATTGGATTTCGTAACCAGCCTGACCGGTCGTGCAATCACGGTTGAATCGTGAATCCCTCGGTGTGTTAAACAATGTACCAGTGTAGAACGTGGCTCACCCACCCACCTCCCACACCCACCACCCCAGAGGGTGGGGTCTTGCTCAGTCACTATTCATGGTGATAAACACTATCATTAGGCAATTTACGATTGTGGGGTCAATATCGTGCACCGTGAGTGAGGGCCCAGCCCCACCCCAGCCTGGTGGGTGTGGGAGGTGAGGGAGGTGTGGCTCGAATTATTTTAGCAATTGTATAAACAAACTAGTCATTGTTCAACACACCGTGTGCCTTTCGAAATTAATTAGCCCTAATTAACCAGGCGCACCAGCCACACACGCGATGGGCCCACAGGACGGGGAGGGGAAGAAGACCCAACCAATCACATACGTTGCACCGCTCCCTTACGAGTTAGTGTTCAAGGCAGCACCACAGCCCCAACACCAACAGCACCAACTAAACCCACCGCTTCAGTACAAGCCCCAGTCGCAACAAAATGATGAAATGAGGAGTATTAAGAGGAAGGCAATAGTGGGTGCAGTACTGATGATGGTACCGATCATCAACATACTTGGAATAGCCCTGCTGTTGGATGCATTGATTCATTATTTAAAGACCCGTTCCCACCGCTCGTAACCCCAACCCCCAACCCCACGTCCGCGTGGGGAATTCATAATTGTGGCGTTGGGATTTCGAAAACCGCGTCCTCAATTTCCCTGTACCTACTCATCACAACAATGCCCATGCACCTCCTCTCAAACCTGTACGTGTAATCACCCTCATTATCAACCACGCGGGGCTTCGAGACACACCTCGTGTGGATTACTGTCGA
>Ga0081474_123511_pt1 | contig 36766 bp, 37 predicted proteins | sample OneHunmetagenome_2_FD_70978 | JGI IMG/M metagenome (GOLD analysis project Ga0081474, IMG submission 70978) | Ferrous microbial mat communities from One Hundred Spring Plain, Yellowstone National Park, USA v2 (version 2) | ecosystem: Environmental > Aquatic > Non-marine Saline and Alkaline >... | reverse complement strand
AGGGGTGGCGTTGCTTCTTAGAGTTTGTTTAAAGTTTTAGTCTATTGGTTGGTATTTTTGTTTCTAGTTATCCTTTAATTCCTCCTTTGCTTAGCTTTTCCTGGTGCCTAGGGTGGTGCCTTTTTCTTCCTTGGATGAGCCGGTGGGTCGATTACCCACTGTTTTCACTACCCTAGGCACACAATCCTCCACTCCTAAACTAAAGAGGGGTAGGAAATTAAGGAGTGAGGAAATGCGCACTGTTAGGCTTAGGCTACTGCCTAGTGGCGCCCAGGAGAGGAGGCTGAGGAAGTTAGCAGATGCTACTGCTAAATTGTGGAATGAGTTGAATTACGCTAGGCTTATGCAGTTTAGGACGATGGGCAAAATAGACTTCAAAGGAACGGAGCATGAATTCTACCACAAATATAACAGTGTGTTGGGTGTTAATGCTGGTCAAGTGATTAACCTAAACAACGGTGCATGGATGTCATACTTTAAATTGAAGGAAATGTATGAACAAGGCAAGCTACCGAAGTTTTACGGTACGCCTTCACCGCCAGGCTTCTGGAAGGACAAGGTGTTTGGTAAGAGGGAGCTAAGAATCCTCGTGAGGAATGACAGGTATTATATCGAATTAATCAACAATGGTGAGGGCTATTTGGTGCTTAAGGATTGGGGTTTGAGGATAAAGTACGCCGGTAAAATCAAGTGGTCTGGCAAGCAAGGGACATTGGTGATTAAGTTTGAGGATAACAGGTGGTTTGCCTACGTGCCCATAGAAGTTGGAGCTAAACCAGCGAAAACCAATCCGAAGGGTTACGTGAAGGGGATTTACGAGAAGGTACAGATTGAGAATCCTAGGGGCAATAACAAGGCTTTCATTGACGTTGGCTTGAATAACTTGTTTGCGGTGGTTTTTAATCATACCGATACGGCAATCCTAATCAAGGGTTCGAGTATTAAGGCTGAGTACTACTGGTGGAAGCGTGAGACCAAGACCTACCAATCAGTCAGAGACTGGTTGAGGAACCACGGTTTCAATGCATGGCGCAAGTACCACATGTTTTACCTTCATGCTGAATACAAGCAGCACGAGAGACTAAGGCACTACTACAGGACTGCAATTAGGTTTCTGGCTAAGGCACTGTGGCAGATGAGCATTGATGAAGTCTTCATTGGTTACCCATACATGGTTAGCCAAAACAACAGCAATGAGTATAATGCAAACATTTGGTGGTTCAGCAAAATCATTAATTGGCTTGGTGATGTTCTTGAGGAGTATGGGATTAAACTGCATGTTGTTAATGAGTATGGTACTAGCAAACAATGCTCAATATGCAGCATGAAGCACGAGAACGGTAGAGTGAAGAGAGGACTCTACGTATGCGAATTAACCGGGATTAAAATTAATGCCGACTTAAACGCTGCGAGGAACATCGCAAAAAGAGTCGGTTACGAAGTACCGATGCCAACAAAAATATTGAGTTACATAGTCACCACTAACGGTGTGAAACCATTAACCCCCAAAGAGGGGGTAACTGTCGAGACCCCCAAGATTAACCCCGCCCCAAAAGGGCGAGAAGGGGGTCATTAAGGCAAGTGATTCGTTGAAAATTAAGGTTATGTTAACTTCTAGTAGCGATGTAATGTAGCCGCCTTAATGGATGGTTTCTTAAACGCAATCCTTTGTATCTTAATCTGGATAAAGCTTATATATTCACCCTGTGAAGGTGGCTTGTGTCATTGCTTAACGTTGAGGAGCTTGAGAAGAAGTTGGCAGAACTTAACACCAGGTTGAATGAGGTAAACGGCGAGATAAGCAACGCCTATAATGAGCTTAATGAGCTTAAGAAGAAGTTGAATGAGAAGAGGAGTCAATTATCTGCAATTATAAACCAGTTGAATGGTAAGAGGGGTGAGTTGAATGAGTTGAAGGGTAGGGTTAGGGAGCTGGTTGAGAAGAGGAATAGCATCATTGATCACCTTAAGAGGAGTAAGGCCGAGAAGGATGAGGTCACGAAGAGGATTACGCAGTTAAGGGATAGGTTGAAGAACCTTAGGGAGCTTTTAAGGGAACTTGAGGCAACTGGGGGTAGGGTTCAGGATAAGGATAAGTTAAAGGTGCTCATAGAGAAGCTCGAGTTTGAGCACGACACGTCACCCTCAGATTTAAAGAGGGAGATGGAGTTCTACAAGACCATTGTTGAGCTTGGTAAGAACCTTGAGAGGGCTGAGACACTGGATGAGTTAAGGGGGCACATAGCGGACACAGCCAGGGAGCTTGAGGAATTGGTTAAGAAGCGGGCGGAGTTGGTCAATGACCTTAAGGCAACCTACGAGGGTAGTTACAAGCCCATAAAGGACGAGTTGGCGGCGTTGAAGGGTAAGATTAATGAGGTTAGGAATGCCATAGGGGAGTTGAAGAAGAGGAGGGATGAGTTGAAGGCTGAGAGGGATGAATTGAAGAGGCAGATTCTAGCCATCTATGCTAGGATTAAGGAGCTTAAGGAGTCCAAGAGGCAGGTGATTGATGAGATAAATAAGAATAGGCTACTTCTCGTCGCAGCCAGGAAGTCAGCCCTAGCTGCAGAGCGCAGGAGGAGTGAGGAGGCTGTTAAGAGTGAGTTGAAGAGGAAGGCCATGGAGGCCCTCCAGAAGCTTGAGAGGGGCGAGAGGGTTAGCCTAGACGAGTTAATGGGGCTTGAGGACTCTGAGGACGGTACACATGAGTAGTGGGCAGGTTGAAGCCACCATTAGGTTCAAGCCCCCTGCCAACTTAGACGTGATGTATAGGGTTTTCAAGGCTATGGAGCCTGAGTTCAGGTTCAGGAGGGGTTCAGTCACTGTTAAAACAGAGGGTGGCCACCTAACCTTAATCATAAAAGCCAGTGATGTAAGTAGCGCCAGGAGCCTAATGAACAGTGTTCTTAAGCACGTCTACCTACTCCTCAACCTTCAACACTATACTTAACCCCATTCTCATCAAGCACCTTAACGTCAATCCTCCTCACGTTAATTAAAGCGGATCCATCACTAATCATCATTAGTGAAGCCCTGTGCCCAAGCACACTATTAACCTTATCCAGGTACTCTAGGTTCAACCTTACTGTTACGTAGTCCTTAAGCTCCTGGGCGACTCTACTCTTCAGTGAGTCTAGGCCAATGTTGTTCTTAGCCGATATGAATAGTGGGGTGCTTAGGTTGAATTCTGATGCTAGATTTGCTAGAGTTGAGTATTCGTTAACCTGGTCAATCTTATTGAAGACTGGGATAACTTTACTCATGGGTACCCCAACGTTGTTTAATATGGTCACTGAGCTGCTCAACTTCCTACGTACCTCTGGTAATGGGTCGCTTGAGTCTATTAGCAGCAGTATTAGGTCAGCGTAGGCTATCTCCCTTATGGTTGAGTAGAAGGATTCAATAAGCACAGGTGGCAGGTCGTCTATGAACCCCACGGTGTCAGTCACCACGGCGTACTTACCGTTGAAGTTAACTAACCTTGAGTAGGTTGATAATGTTGCAAAGGCCTTACCGTCAATGTACTTACCCTCCCCAGTCAACCTATTGAAGAGCGTGGTCTTACCTGCCATTGTGTAGCCTGTTAGTACGACCTCGGGTATTCCCTTATCCCTCCTCTTAACAATGTGCACATCCCTCATTGCCTTTATTGCCTGAAGTCTCCTCCTTATTGAGGCTATCTGCCTAAGCGCATGCTTATAGTATGTCTCGGCTCCATACTCACCTAGGCCGTGGAAGCCTATCTGCTCACCCCTCTTACTTAGCCTAATGTACTCCTTAATCATCGGTAGTGTATACCTCAACTCAGCTAGCCTTATCTGAAGCTTAGCCTCCGCATCACCAGCCCTACTATCAAATATCTCAAGTATCAACTTAACCCTATCCATTACGTTAATGCCCAATTCCCTGGACAGGTTGAAGGATTGACTTGGCTTAAGTTGATGATACGCTATCAGGTAGCCGACGCCATCGTTAATAAGCCCCTTAATCTCCCTAAGCTTACCCGCACCAACGTAGAACCTTGAATCCGGTGCCCTCCTCTGAACCACGACGTCTTTAATGCTGTACCCTGCAACCTCAGCAAGCATCCTGAACTCATCAACCTTGCTCCTAACTGGGTTTGGGTCAACGTAAACCAATATGGCTACCTTACCCATATTAAGTTAACGTTAGTTAGGTTGCTAACCAGCTTTAATTTATTTTCGCGCACCACCTACCTTAGGCTTAGGTCTAGGTATATTGAGTTCAGGATCTTCGCCAGGTTCTTCGACGTAACCCAGGTTAAGACCTCTATGTAGGCCTCGGCTGGTGTCCCACTCCTCAAAGTGACGTTGAACGTGTTGGCGAGTAGCTTAACGTGCTGTGTGCATTGCCTAAGCATTGGGCATTTTATGCAGTTTGGTATTGGCCTAACGCCGTTTATTATTATGAAGCCCGTCTTCTCATCCACGAAGGCCCCCTTCCCATTAACCAGCCTAATGCTCAATGAGCCGGGTCCCCCATCCTCAACCTCGTAGACTAGGTAAACTGGGGCTGAGAAGACTAGGCCAAACTCCCCCCTCTCAATCCAACCATACTTGGCTAGGACTGAGATGTGCTTGTAAAGCGTTGACTTAGGTAACTTAAGCTTCTGCCTAATCACAGGTGGCCTTGAAACACCGAAGGCTATTAACTTGAGTATGCTTAACCTACCTGGGTCGAGGGCCTTCTCAAAGGCGTCAGCGCTCATTAACCTCACCTTACCTCTCTTAAAGGTATGAGGCCTTATAGGGAACCTTATAACCACATCCTCATCAAGCTCATTAAGTAGACTCATGTCGGTAAATGATGCTGCAACCACTTTAAGCAGCTTAATCACGCCCCTTTTAAACACTACCCACGTTACTTTGGCTAATGCAGCAGTGGGAATAGGGGTATGGATTCAACGACGCCATTGATCCCAACCAGTATGACGGAATTACCGGTGGCAAGAATGTTACCAGGTCCTGGTACCACGGGTGTTTGAACCTCCTTGATTAAGCTGCCGTTAATTGTAAGCACGAATAGCTCACCCTCCCTATTCTGAATAAGCACATACCTACCGTAAACCACCACGGCGTTGCTTAGCGTTGGCCCAGTTCTAAAGGTCCATAGAACATGACCATTACTGACGTTGACTGCGTAGAGTAGGCCAACGGGTGAATCATGGAGAACTATACCGCTGTAAATCACTACTGGTGGCGCCTCCAGGTTGGGTGTTACCTTTGATAAGCCCTCATTGAGCACCCAGAGTGTTTCACCATTAGTGGCGTTGAGGGCTATTAACATGACGCTCATAGTATCGTTAGCGTAATGCACCGTGAACGACGTTACAACAATACCCCTATAATACGCTGGTGATGAATCATCTAAACCACCCATGTTATTGTACGACCCATATAGGTAATCGCTCCAAATGACATTACCATTAGTCGCATTAATAGCCCAAAAGGTTGTGGCTGTGCCGAAGTAGACTACGTCATTAACCAGGAGCAGTGAGGACATGCTGTCATATGAACCTAATTCATCAACCCAAATGGGCTTGCCATTAGTGATGTTCAGTGCAAAGGCGTCACCACTGCCATCAGCCTCAATTACAAGGCCCCTGTAGTAGGCAGGTGTTGGCATGTCCTCACCCATGGTTGTGTAATTCCACAGCACATTACCATTTGTGACGTTCAAAGCGGCAATGTAATTAACGCCAGTTCCCCTATAGGTCGGCGTCAACACATTGTTACCTAGGCCAATTATCAATATGCCATTGACTATTATGGGTTGTGTCATTATTTGGTTCGGGAAGACCCTGCACCAGGCTAGGTTGCCATTGGTTAGGTTTAGGGCGCATACGCTACCTATGTTGTATGGAAAACTTGAAATGGAGAAGTTGTATGGCCCAGATGTGGTTACTATGAGCAAGTCGTCGTATATCCCAGGCGGCACCACAACACCCCAGGTTAGGTTAACTATGAAGTAGCCTGTCCTAGTGGGCACCACGTAGTTATGGTTGGGGTTGCCCTCGAACATCACAGTGTTCCTCCTGTAATTACCCGTGCCCTCAGGTATTGACTGAACCAGCTGAGGTAGGGTGAATGATGGGTATTGGTTAGTTAATGTCAAGTTGCCGTTTGCCTGCGGGGTGTACGTTATGGTTATTGTCTTAGTCACTGTACTTGTTATGGTTATATGGTTAACCGGCTTAATGAAGGTACTGTTGGGCACCAGCACCGCCAGTGACACCGCCAATGCGAGTACAGTAACCGTTATCGATAACCGATACTTATCCATGATGAGGACCCGGATGTTCATGTATTTAAATCTTCCTCACCGTGTATAAACACTGGAAGCAGCTCCTTGAGGTAAAGTTTAATAAGCATTAGCGCATGATGCGTTTTCAGTGACCTCAATGGAAATGGAGTGAGGTGGGTTGTTGGTTCAGCCTGGCCGTACATATACGCAGTCCCGCATCTAGGTAACCTGGTGGGTTCACTGCTGTCGGCTGATGTATTCGCCAGGTACCTTAAGTTGAGGGGTTATGAAGTGGTCTACGTAACGGGCAGCGATGAGCATGGCACACCCATTGAGGTTGAGGCTATTAAGCTGGGTATTGAGCCTAGGCTACTGACCGATAGGATGCATGAGGTGATTAAGAAACTCCTTAAACTATGGGGTATTGAGCCTGACAATTACACTAGGACTGAGTCGGAGGTTCATAAGCAGTACGTTAGGGACACCTTCACTAAGATATATAAAAACGGCTACATATTCACGAGGGATGATGAACTACCCTACTGCCCAAGGGATAAGATATTCCTACCCGACAGGTTCGTGATTGGCACATGCCCATACTGCGGCTACCCCTACGCCAGGGGTGATCAATGTGAGAACTGCGGTAAGTTGCTTGAACCTAGGCTACTGATTAACCCCAGGTGCGCCATATGTGGCTCAACCCCGGAGTGGAGGGTGACTAGGCACTGGTACCTTGACCTAAGGCGCCTTGAGGAGAGGATTAAGGGGTACATTGAGGGTAACGGCGCCTTACCGGATAATGCGAGGCAGATGAGCCTAGGCATGCTTAAGGAGGGTTTGAGGCCGAGGGCCATAACCAGGGATAATAAGTGGGGTATACCGGCCCCATTCCCTGAGGCCGAAGGTAAGACAATATACGTCTGGTTTGAGGCCGTCCTAGGCTACGTGTCAGCCACCATAGAGTACTTCAAGGGTATTGGTAGGGAGGATGAGTGGAGACGCTTCTGGTTCGATAAGGGTACTAGGGTGGTGTTCTTCATAGGGAAGGATAACATACCGTTCCACACAATAATATTCCCAGCCCTATTAATGGCCACGGGTGAGGATTACGTTATGCCGTGGACAGTCTCCTCAACGGAGTACTTAATTTTCGAGGGGAGGAAGTTCTCGAAGAGCCAGAGGATTGGGGTTTGGGCTGATGAGGCCATAGCCCTCCTCCCAGCCGACTACTGGAGGTTCTACCTAATCTACAATAGGCCCGAGCAGAGGGACAGCAACTTCACCTGGGACTCATTCCTAGACGTGGTCAACTCCGTAATGAACGACACAATAGGCAACTTCATACACAGGGTCTTAACGCTGGCCAGCAGGAGGTGGGGCACCGTACCCAGTGGCGTGAAGCTGAGTGAACAGGACCAGGAGGTGTATGGTAAGGTGCTTGAGGTGCTGGGTGAGGTTGAGGGTAATTACGAGGCCATTAGGCTTAAGGATGCGGTAGCCCAGTCAATAGAAATAGCCAGGCTGGGTAACAGGTACCTTAACGAGAAGCAGCCCTGGAGGCTAAGCGATGCCGAGTTTAACAGCTCGCTCTACATGCTGCTGAGCGCCGTTAAGGCCCTGTCAGTGGCCCTAGCCCCCGTAATACCATTCAGCGTCAGTAGCCTCTGGAGGATGATGGGGTATAGTGGTGGGTTAAGGTGGGATGACGCCAAGAGGCCCATTGAGGAAGGGTTAAGACTAGGTGAACCAAAGCCGCTCTTCAGGAAGATAAGCAGGGAGGAGCTTAACAGCATGCTTAAGAGGCTTGACGAGATAAGGGACCTTAAGGACAGGGGTAAGTACCCGTGGGAGCAGGTTTACCTACCAGAGGGTTAAGCCTGGGCGCTTAAATTAACCATTAATGGTGATGAATGTTTATTAACCCCTAAACCCGCTTAAGGGCGTTATGTCCAATCAACAGGAGGGTGGGGAGATAGGGCCAGTTGAGGCCAGCATACTCCTAACGTTAATTAGGCTTAACGGGAAGTGCCTACAAAAGGACCTGTGGAAGATGGCTGGGACCAACAGCAAGGTTGGCATACCAGCCCTAAACAAGTTGATTAAAATGGGGCTTGTCACTAAGAGGAGGGTTAGTGAGAAGGTTTACGAGATTAAGTTAACCAGGAAGGGGCTGAGGGAGGCTAAGAGACTTGAGGCCAAGGCAAGCGTAATACCTGAGGTCGACCTAAACCTACTGGCCACGATACCCTGCTTCTACTGCCCATACATAACATCATGCGGCGTTGGCCACGAGAACTCACCAGAGACCTGCGAGATGCTGGGCAGTTGGTTATACAACCTAGCCAAGTTGAAGGACATGGTTAACTTGGAGGCGCAGTAAAAGGGTGGATGCATGTGGATATCAACCAGCGGTTACTCATCATTAAGGTAAAGTTTAAAAAATAAACATGTAACGTTGCGTGATGCCCACCTTCAAGCTTGTTTTAAGCGACCCAAGGAGTGGTAGGGCCAGGCAACTTGAGGTTAAGGATGAGGTGGCGCAGAGGCTCATTGGGCTAAGGATAGGTGAGGTTTTTGACGCCCAACTGCTGAGCGGCGTAATAGACCTACCCCAGGGCTTCAGGGTGAGGATAACCGGCGGTACAGGCTATGATGGGGCGCCCATGCACCCTGGTGTCGAGGGGCCGGTTAAGAGGTATGCGCTTCTCTCAGGTAGGCCTGGGTTTAGGCCCAGTAGGGGTGGTGAAAGGAGGAGGAAGTTGATTAGGGGTAACACTATCAGTGACCAGACTGTTCAAATAAACGCAGTCCTAGTCTACCCTGAGGGTTGGGATAAAGGGCCAGTCATACAGGCCAGTGAGGCTAAGCAAGCCGAGGCTAAGGCTGAGGAGAAGGCTGAGGCCGCTTAACCACTAGCCTCATTCACTAACTCCACTATTTCACTGTAGTTTAATGCATTTATGCCCATTAAGTAGCCTGCTAATGTCCCGTTTCCACGGGATATTATAACCATTGGGAGTATTGAAGCCACTGACCCACTGTTCAATGCCTTAATGACAGTAGTCGTATTGAGTATGCCCAGGGCTTGTGTGGAGTTGAATAGGCCTATGGGTATCTGGGACCCATAGCTTAACCATGAGGCAGTGGCCAAGTAGACACCGGGTGGTGCCGTGCAGTTCAGGGTCTCCATGCTGAAGTATACATTAGTCCACTGGGGTGGTGTAATGAATTGGAAGCCAACGGATGGTGCATTAAGGAGCACAAGAATAACGCTTGAGGACTTGGTTAAATTGTAAAGTAGGCTGTACGGAATAGTGCATTGGGTGGTTGGGGCAATGGTTATGAACACTGTGACAGGCTTAGTCCCATTGAAGACCAGGGGATTCATGAGTGATGGGGTTGTTGAGTAGGAGGTTATGTTAACCAGTGATACGCCTATCAGTGAGAAGACGTTGAACTTAGCCGTGGGTTGCTTGTAAAGTAGGGTTGGGCCTATGTAGGCGATTATGAACCCAACCTCAGCTATTGCAATAGCCACTATGGCAGTTATGAAGAGCCTCCTCTTCTTCCTACTAGCCCTACTCCTCCTTGACATGAGCAAACGGTGAACCGGGAATTAATAAGCATTATTCACACCAGTGGGTCTCAATCCAACTAGGGAGGGGGGTTAATCAGGATTAGCCATACAACTCAACATGAATACATAACCGGCTTAGTGCGTTGTGCAGTGCGCTTTAACCTTAAATATTGTTAATATTTAGCAAAACATCTATGAATATATATTATAGATATTTTGATTAAGTTCAAATAGATTACGCTTAATCACTAGGCGCTTAATGTTTAAAAATTGCAGAGAATTGCGTCTTAAGATGGGAATTGCTGAATTAGCTGAGCAGGGTAATGGGGCCAATAGTCCCAGGGTACTTAGGTTATTTAGGTATTTAACTAACATTAACATTAACAGTGATTTGGATGCGGGTAGGCTTAAGGAGATTGTTGGTTCACTGTTGAACTTAACCTACGCAGTTGCTGATGATGAGGCTAAGCTTAATGATGAAGTCGTCTTCAGGTTCCAGTATGCACTGCACCTAACCCTAGCCATACTGGGTTCAGCTAAGGATGGCTGCCTAACGCCCAGCTGCATCAATAAGCTAGTTAATGTACTGCGTAGGGTTGGTGAACTGGCAAGTAAATGCGTAGACGAGTGCAGTGAAATAGTGCTTATTAATGAGGAGCTTAGGAGCATGTATGAGCATGAGCAGTCTTGCTCATCATACTGGAGGTTTTAACCGAACGTTTCCCCGTTTTTAATGCCTGTAAGTAGCTGTGGGTGGTTTTAAGCAGATTTGTGGGGTTGGGCCTTGGTGTGGGTTCATTAGCTTCACCCGTGCCTCATGGGTGTCTGTCGAGCCCAACGCCATGAGGCTCCCACTTGAGGTAAGGTACCTCAGCCCGATGTTGATTGCATTCACCACGTCCCTCTCCAGAATTCTTCCACCAACCCACGCTACCCTAAGGACTATCCTCACCACCCTCACCCTCCTAAGCCCCCTCACTGCAATGCAGATCACAAGGGGCTCAAGCTTCTTAATTCTCCTACCCGTGAATGGGTCCCTAGATAATATGGTAAACGTCAAATCCGCTCCTTTTCTCTTTAAGATACCCTCCCCCTGGTCAATTTACTAAACATGAGGAACGGGGGGTAATCCCCCACAATGCTGAAGGAGGGTATCTACGAAGTCGAATTCAAGAATATGAGGACAAATGTGGTCAGTCTCCTACAAAGTGGTTTCCAGAAGAGAAAACTTAGAAGGTTAGCCGATATCTCTCTCAAGCTAATTTAATGAGGTTAACTATGAAAGAAGACGACGGTTCTTCCGCGGAGAGAAAGTAGACTTCAGGGATACTTGAGTCAAGTACCACGAGAAGTACAAGAGGATATCTAGTGTTAATGCCCGGACAGTGACTCAGAAGAGCAATGAGGCATGGAACTCACTCTTCCACTTACCGAAGCTGAAGAGGGAGGGTAAATCGCCGCCTCACATGAAGCACGTTAGCCCACCTGGGTACCTAAGTTTCATGTTTTAGAAGACCACGTTTAAGTTAAGGTTAAAGATCCATGAGCTGAATCCTTTTCATGTTTCATACGCAATTACCAATGGTATAACTCCTATCAACGAGAGTATTCCTACAGTTGTGTATGTAAGACTGTAGCCATAAGTATCAATTAAGTATCCTATTAATGGAGGAACCAGTATATACGCTATTCTAATTATGAATGAAAGGGAGGAGAGTGTAGTGGCTCTATAATTGCTAGGTATCAATTCGTTCTCCCATGAGATAATATTTGATGAGCGTATGGGGTAAATTAAAGATAAACCGAACAAAAGGAATAGTACCAGGATTAAGCTACTGATTGAGAGCATCAATGCGAAAAGTGATAATAAAAACACTGAAAATACGGTAATTAACCTATGATTTACCCTCTTTAACAATTTCTCGTTTATATAACCACCTAAAGCAACCGTTAAGAAGTAGGCTGATAAGATAAACCCCCAGTACTTCTGGGGGAATCCTAGTATATTTACTACATATGGTGAAACGAACTGCATCCACGCTACTAACGGAAATACAGTAAAAATTGAGGAAACTAGTAACGCTAACAATGGTCTTTTACTTAATACGTATCCTACACCTTCTTTCATAATCCTTTGAGTAGGGAGCGTCATTGTCTTTCCTCCCTTATTATCTTCACTAAATAATGCGATAGGTAAACTTAATAACATTACAAATCCAGCAATCAGAATGGGAAAATTTAGCTTATGATATAAAAACACTAAAATACCAGCAAGTACATTTCCTAAAAATCCAGCAATCCCATTTACCACCTGTTGCCTTGAAAAAATTATAGCTACCTTTTCACGTGAATTTAAAGAGTCGACAATCCACGCCTCTAATGTATTTGAGTAGATACCTAATCCTATACCCATAATTCCATAGGATAAAAACACAAAAAGTGGCGACGATGAAATTGATAAGCTGATTAATCCTAGGCTATAAATTAATGTACCTATTGAGAAAATCTTAAGCCTTCCATATTTGTCCGCAAATGCAGATGAGGGCACATCCACCGGTAATGTTAAAATCATGTATATTGAAGTGACTAAACCTATTTCCGCGAAAGACAATCCTATACTATAAAACCATAATATTAGGTACGCTCCCATTAATTGTAATGAAAATGAAATTATAAATGAAATCGAAAGATACGAGAATTCGCGACTTCTCAATACACTCATAATTAATCACCTAATCTTTAATTTTCCTTAAGTTAATCACAGTGCTCCTAGATATGCCAATAATCCTGGCAAGCTCATTAGCCGTTAAATACCGCTTACCCAACGCACTACACCAAATACTATAACTGTATTACGGTTATTTAAACTAAACCTATCACCAGCTCTGCAGCAACCTAATGTCATAAAGCTCCTTGGCCATTTGGGGGTTTCTCATTAACGCTGTACCCACCAGTAGTGCATTAGCCCCCTCCCTGGCCAGTAGTTCAGCGGTGCTTCTATCCCTAACCCCGCTCTCGGCAACTATAACAACCCCCTTACCCCTAATCGCCCTAATCACCTCAAGGCTCCTCTCATGGGATATAGCTAAGTTGTCCAAATCCCTTGAGTTAACGCCAATCATGCAATTGGGGTAATCCTCAGCCACCTTAATGGCGTCCTCAATGTTATCAACTTCAATCAGGGGTTCAAGCCCCCTACGCCTAATGGCATCAACAACCTCACCCACGTCACCATTAAGAAGCCTATATATTACGAGGACTGAACTTGCACCATTGGCGTAGGCTTCATCAACCTGGCTTTCACTAATCACGAAGTCCTTGTAGAGCACAGGCTTATTAAAAAGCGCGGCCACCCTGACGAATATTGGATGGCCCATGAAGAAGAATGGCTCCGTCAATACACTGAACCCCGTTGCGTAAGGTAAGACCTGGCTGAAGTAGCTATAGGGGTCTAGGTCAACCCTAATTACACCACTGGGGCTGGCTCTCTTATACTCAGCTATTAAGGCTGCGTAACCCTCACTGTTCCTAGCCTCAATAGCCCTCATCAGGCTTAATGCCCCAGCAATCCGACTACTCATCAACTTAACCCTAAGCTCAGTAAGCCCCCTAACCTCACTTAGAAAACCCACAATTTAGCTTAAGGAGCCCCATTTTTAAACACTACAACCTGTACCACAACTAACTAAAAACCGTGAAGACACAAAGATCTCTATAGTGTGGGGCATAAGCATCACCGTGTTGATGGTGCCCCGGCCGGGATTTGAACCCGGGTCACGGGCTCGAGAGGCCCGCCTTAGGGTGGGTGAACCCACTATCCTTGTCCGGGCTAAACGACCGGGGCCTATGGGCCGTCCTTAACTTAAGCCTTTTTAGCTTTTCCGTTTGGAATTTGTTTTGGGGTTATCCTGGTGGGTGTGGTGTGTTGAAGTTTCCGTGGATGCTGTTGTGGTTAACTTGGGTTGAATAGTGTGTTGGTTGTGTTCTGCTGTTGCCTATTTAAGGCTTGTACGTATGTCTTTGGGACTAGGTTTATGTGTAGGTATATGTAGCCTGGTGAGTAGGCGCCGCCCATTGGTATTAGGTTTAGTGATAGCTTTATTAACCCCTGCTCTGCTGAAGTATTCAGTAGTCCCGATAAAGCGGGGTAACCTCCAAGACCCCAAGAAACCCCCACCCTTAAGGGCGGGGAAGGGGTCAGACGCCTATTATGCCTATCCTGGTTCCGTTTGGTGCTATGACGTTGAAGCCGAATACGTAGAAGATGTACTCCGGCTTAGCCCTAGTCCCATTCCACGATACGGCGATGGATTCCTGAACAAGCACAAGCCTACCATTGCCAACATACCTCTTGACTGGTGGTAGTGTCTCCAAAACCTCCAAAACAGCCCCATAGGCCCTATTTAAAACAGGCTTAAGGGCATTTTGAATAGCCCAAGTAGCCAATTCAGGCGTAACACCGGTGCCACTGAACTCAGCTGATGATGGTATGCAGAATGAGTACTGAGACTGGTTAAAATACCTAAACCTATAGCCACCAAGGTACTGAACCAGTACCGGTACGAAGCAGCCAACGCCACTCAGAGTCACGTTACCAACGGCAACAACACGCCCAACACCATTAACAACGGTGCTCACGTTAATCGGAATAACCCTAGGTATCGTTATGCTCCTAGTTGGGAAAATATCCCACTGATAAGCCACCGGTATCCTCCACTTGATGGAGGAGGCCAGTGGTGGTACCGACTCATTACTAAGGCTAAGGCCAACAGTAACCCTAATAACCCCGACGAAGGCAGCGCCGGGATCATACCAAGGGCCACCATAAGGCCCAATGAACCTCACAACAGTCCTATTACCCACAGTAACCGTCTCAATCCTATAAGGCCTCAAAACTATGAGGGGGGCATTCGGAGACACAGCAGGCGATGTGCACATGCTGGGGCACATTGGGTAGACGTTAAAATAGCCAACACCCACGTAGTATAGGCTAACCCTCGAAGGGGAATCACGGGTAAGGTGAGTTACAAGCAACACACCCACCACGGCTACTATGGCTAATGCTAAACCAACCCAAACCCACCTACCCCAACCCATACTTACCTTTACCTGAAAACAAGCTTATATTCCCTTCCCCAACATTGAGTATTGAGTAGAATATAGCTTACTGCCCCATTATCGCACTAGGAATCACAAACACGGCCACTCACCTTGACGGGTGTTGGGTGGTTAGCCTAATGTTGAAAACGTTTTAAAGGCCTCATTGATCGGCGGCTTTGTGGCTAGGTTTAATGCTGGTTTGGCTTACTCCGTGGCCCTTGCCTTCGTTTGGGGTGTCGCCTACCCCCTCACCAGGATGGCTGAGGCCTATGCTTCACCAGTGGTTATTTCATTGGCTAGGGTTGCCCTGGCCTCGCTATTCCTGTACCCATTGGCCAGAAGGCTGGTGGTGAACCTCAAGATGCTGGTGGCCTCAGCCCTAAACATGGGCCTATTCCTAACGCTACTCAACCTGTCAATACTCTACACCCCAAACCCTGGCTTGGCAGCGCTCATGGTTTACACTCAGCCGCTCTTCGTAGTAGTACTGGAGAGGCTAATGCTCAAGCGCAGGTTGGGAGCCATGAGGGTGGTTGGGGTGCTGCTGGGCTTCGTGGGTGTGGCCCTCGCCTCAGTTAGGGCTGTTTCCCTTGGCCTCGGTGTATTGGCTGGGTTGATGGCTGGGCTACTTTGGGGCCTTGGGACTGTGATGTACTCAATGTGGTTCAGCGGCCTTGACCCCATAGTGGCTAACGCATCATCATCAGTGTTGTCAATACCCATAGTAGCCCTAACCCTCCCAATAGACCCAGTCGTATCACTAACGCTAAGGGGGGTTGCGTTAATCTTACTGGTGGTTCTTGACGCACAGGTGCTTGGGTTTATGCTGTGGTTCAAGGCCATGAACAGTGAAAGGCCCAGCACCGTGTCATCCATACTACTAGCCACCCCAATACTAGCCCTCTACTTCAGCACCCTAATGCTTAAGTCACAGTTAACACCACTGGAGCTGGTGGGCACGGCGGTAACGGTGATGGGCGTCCTCATGGTTATCAGGTCGAGTTAACTTCACTATAAGGCTATTGAGGGGCTTATGAGGGTGGGATTCCAAATAAAGCTGCATGTTTTACCAAATCAACTAGGGGTTAGTGGATTCACAGTATATCCTTCCTGAGCACTCCCTTACTTCTATGTGCCTCCTGGTTCCTTAACCACTGCCTCAGGAACCTGTTGTAGCATTCCTCAGAGCAAAACACCCATGGCCTATTAACGCAGCAGGTCTTAACAACGATAGGTTGTCCGCTGATCACCCTACCGCAGTACGTGCACCTTACCTGCCCCGTCTCTGTGTTCAATAAAAATGGCATAGTTAACCAATAATTGACTTATTTTAAAGGGTTACGATGGTGTTAATCCGCATTGAGGATGGGGATAAAACTTATAAATTAATTATTGTGAGCCAATAATCAAGTGATCATGGTGAAGCACCACATTGCTGAGTCCGAGATCACCAGGGCTATTGTTAAGTATGCGTTGAGGGACCTGGATGAGTACTCTAAGGTGGATGTGTTGATAGTTGGAGCTGGTCCATCGGGCATGACGGCAGCCTACTACCTGGCTAAGGCTGGGTTAAAGACACTTGTCCTTGAGAGGAGATTCAGCTTCGGTGGTGGTATAGGTGGAGCAGCTAACCACCTACCCAGGATCGTGGTTGAGTACCCAGCCTCCGAAATCCTAAGTGAGGTGGGGGTTAGGCTGTATGAGTACGGTGATGGACTGTTCGTAGTCGACCCAGCGGAGATGATTGCTAAATTAGCCTCAAGGGCCATTGACGCCGGGGCTAAGTTCCTGCTTGGGGTGCACGTGGATGATGTGGTATTCAGGGATAATCCCCCAAGGGTCACTGGAGTGGCAGTGATATGGTCAACGGTCCAAATGGCTGGAGTACACACAGACCCAATTTTCCTTGAGGCCAAGGCTGTTGTTGACGCCACTGGTCACGATGCCGAGGTCGTGGCTGTGGCGTCTAGGAAGACACCTGAACTCGGCATAAAGCTTTATGGCGAGAAGTCGGCCTACGTTGACGCCGCTGAGGACCTGGTTGTTAAGTACACGGGTAAGGTTGTTGATGGTCTCTACGTAACGGGTATAGCTGTGGCCGCGGTTCATGGATTACCTAGAATGGGGCCAATATTCGGTTCAATGCTACTCAGCGGTAAAAGGGTGGCCGAGCTAATAATCAGCGACCTCAAGGGTTGATTCAGTTAAAGGTTTAAGGTAACCCTTATTTACTATTACAGAGTTCTGAACTGGGTTCAGAGCATGGGTGATGAAGGCGGCTTGAGTAGGTTGGGTACATTCCCCTGGAGGGACTATGGGGTAGTCTTTTCACTCCTCTTTGGGTCTAGGCTTAGTGGTAGGTTGATTAAGGGTGATTGGGATGTGGCGGTTTGGCTAGAGGACGTTAATGCTGCTGTTGACCTTCAGTGGGCCTTGGCTAGGCACCTTGGGGTGCGTGAGTGGGATGTGGACCTGGTGGTGCTTAACAACCACGAGGACCTACCCTGCACGTTGATAATCGACATATTGGGTAAGGGCAGGGTAATTTACTACAGGGACCTTGAAACCTACCTGGACATCAAGGCCAGGCTGCTTCACCCATGCCTAGACTTCATGCTAGACGCCGAGAAGCTTCAACTACTTAAGGTGCAGATGGAATCGGTGATGAGGAGGTGGGGGCATTAGAGCGTCTACTTAAATTACTTTTACAATACACGGCATTACTGGATGGGTTAAGCGAGGCCGACCTCAATGATGAGTACAAGTACTACTCAGCAGTCTACCTACTGCAGGTGCAGGCCCAGGTAGTCATAGACATAGTTATGAGGGCGGCATCGACCCTTGGTTACGAGGTTGAGGGATACGCCGATGCAGGGCGTAAGTTAATGTTAGCCGGGGTAATTAACGGGGATGAGTTCTCAATTTACAGGTTTTTAGTCGGTTTTAGAAACATTGCCATACATCAGTACGGTTCCTTAAACCCAAATGTGATTAGGGGCATTATAAGCGGTAGGAGGTACAGGGATGCGGCTAAGGTGGGTGTTAAGGTGGTTGATGAGCTGCGTAAGAGGGGTATTGATTGTTGACGCGTTTTAGCAGGTCTTAACCCACGTACCCCTTGACCCATCCCACCTTAACCTACCTGCACTTATCTGCCTATTTATCAAGTCCTCGAGCCTCTTATAAAATTCCTCATTCTTAGATATGAACAGACCCGAGTAAACAGCATTAACGAATTCCTCATCACATTCTTTAACAGCCCTAAACGCCGACTCAGGGCTCATCATCTTGGCCACTATCCTTAACCCACCTGCCTCATGCTCCTTAACTGAGTCCTCGGCTCCATCCATGATTATTATTAGGTTTATAGGCGGCTTGACCTCCATGACGTAGGCTTCCCCCGTCACCCATGGGCCATACATTATGGCTAGCATTGGTACCTTTGGTAGGGAGTTGATGTAGGCCGTGGCAATACCCCACTCATCCTGCATCTGCCGGTCGTGCGTCTGGGGTTAAAATACGGAGTTCACGGTTCACTTTAGTGCATAGCTGAGTAGGAAGTTGGCCAGTTGAGCTATCTTATACCTGCTATAGTACCAAAGCACTCTACCCCTCATCCCCCTTGACACTAACCCTCTACCTAATTGCGAGTGGGCCGTTGCCACTAGGAGTTTGAGGGTCCTCATGTCACTTACCGTGGTTGAGCCATGGTGCATGTGATGGCTTAGGGTTACCCAGGGCATCAGCTTAATGCCGCTGTAGTACAGTAGTATACCAAGGGTGGTTTCATCACTGACGTACAGCCTAATGCCCGGCTCAATGCCCCTTAATGAATCCTCAATCTTACTGAGCACACCCATGTTTATCGACTCAAGTAACCCCCTGCTCAGCCTAACCGCCTGCTTAGGGCCAATGAAGAAGACCCCCTTCCACAGGCCCGGTATCCTGTAGCCGTAAACCTCAATCGACTTACCATTAACCTTAACCTCGCCCAGTTTAACGCTTCTCTCAAGGAAGAGGGACCTACCCTTGGTTTCATGGTCCAGGACAGTGTAGTAACCGTACCTACTCACTAATTCCCCATCGGCGCTCGCCAACTCTGGTTCAAGCAGGTTATCACTGTCAACAACCAGGGCGTCTAACCCCTCCTCCCTGGCATCCCTAACGATCCTCATGAATGTTAAATTCCTGTCACGCCAATTACCATACCTAACCTCAACCTCTTCAGGTATAATCCTCCTAAGCAACTCCAGCTGCCTATCCTTAAACACGTTATCCACGTACACCAACCTACGCCTAACCCCAAGTAACCTGGCGTTAACCATGAAGTAGTCAACCACCTCATGCACCCTGTAAAACGGCAGATACGTTATGAGGGCATCCACCGGGGCGTAGCTGGGTAAAAAGGCTTAATAAGGCTTTCCTGAGCCAGCTTAACTTCGCATTACTTAGATTTTCATTGCGATTTTGAAGCGTTTATGTACCGCTTTAGTTAAAGTTCGTTGATAACGAATGGTAAACCCCGTCCCTCAGGGCGGGAAGAGGTTCAGTATTACTTGCCTATAGACTGGGTCCCTTACCACGTATAGTTCACCTACCCTAGAGACTATGAATGTATTTATTAATTGATTCAGGTAATTAGTCAATGCCGTTTCGGAAACATTAGCCACATCCCTCAGTTCCCTCCACCTAGCCCCAAACGCCATGGCCCTAAGCACCCTCACCCTCCACGTTGAGCCACCTGTAACCCTCCTAATCTGCTCCGCAGCGATCTTACTAGCCTCAGTTAGGGTCTCCCTTAATGCATCAGCATGCCTAGCCCCACCGCACCTTCTAACCCCATAGAAGTTCAGCCAACCAACCAGGGTTCCCAATTCACTCAAAACCTCCCTCAACTCCCCCTCGTTGAATGGGGTATTGCAGTTAGTTAGGCCGAGTTTCAAGTATTCCAATGCATCCTCCTCGCTCCACGGGTTGAGACGCACCTGGACTGGTGGTCTCCCGTAAAGTGGTGAGTCAGGCTTAGGGTTGATGAGTAGGTTAACTAGCCCTACGGCTGAGCCTGTGAATATTACCGAGAGGTTGCTGCAACTGTTGAATAGGTTATGCAGAAGCGCCAGGAATGGCGCAACTCCGTTTCTAACATCCTGGACCTCATCGAGGACTAGGATCGTCCTCTCCCTACACAGTGAGTTAAGTATTAGGGAGGCGATGGGCTTAACCCTCCTTGTGAGGGTTAGGTCTATGGATATGGTAGTGACCCTAACCCCAATAGCCTTAAGGGCCTCAGCCAACTCATCTCTAATACCCCTCGGTGTTGATAGGTATATTTGCTCAATGGCCCGCCTAAAGGAACCTATGTTAATCAGATCCACGTAAACGCCCCTCCAGTTAACCGAGTTCATGACTGCCTTGGCCAGGCTTGTCTTACCCGACATCCTTGGGCCCAGTATAACCACCCAATTACCCCTCATCACCATGTCCCTAACAGTATTGAATTCGCTCTTCATATCAAACAGCTCCTCAGCTCTCTCCCTCGGCCTTTCGGTGAACCACACCCCCTGTGGCGCCACACCCCCTGTGGTTACTAACCTTAATAAACCCTACCCCATTAACCGCCAAGGCTGAAGTAGACTTAAAAACCCAGAGTCTATGCGCCTCTGATCAACTTTGAGCAGCGAGGGTCAAGCCGTAGGTGAAGCCAAGCCAGAGGGGGAGACTACTGCCGCTACTCAGCCTACTACCGAGCAGCCTACCGAACAACAGACCCAGGTAACCGCTGGTGAGGGGCAGGTTGAGGCTAAGCCCGCTGAGACCAAGGTTGAGGAGGCAAGGCCAACATTGCTTGATGAGTTAGTTAAGGTTAATGCCAGGAAGCCTAACCTGAGCCAAGAGGTCCTTAAGGCGCTTAAATTATCCCTTAGGATGCGTAGGGATAGGCCGGATTTCATTAGGTATTACAACAAGGAGCATAAGATTAGGCTCGAGGACTCACCGTGGAGGAGGCCCAAGGGCATTGATAATAAGATTAGGATGAGGAGGAAGGGCTACCCACCCATGGTTGACGTGGGGTATAGGGGGCCCAGGGTGGCTAGGGGGATTCACCCAAGCGGCTTCATGGAGGTAATTGTGCATAACCCAAGGGAACTACGCAACGTAGATCCAAGTAGGCAGGCCATTAGGATAGCCTCAACTGTTGGGGTTAGGAAGAGGATTGAGATTATTAGGGAGGCGGTGAGGAGGGGTATTAAGGTGCTTAACCTTGATAACAAGACCAGGGAGGCCATCAGGGAGGTGACCTAAATGGACTTGAGGGAGACGGTAGCCAGGTTACTCAATGTACCCAAGTCGAGGGTTGTCATAAAGCAAGAGGCCCTTGAGCAGCTTGAGGAGGCCATAACCAGGAATGACGTTAAAAGCCTGCTTAAGGACGGCCTAATCGAGGTTAAGCCGAAGAAGGGTAACAGTAGGGGTAGGTGGAGGGTTAAGCATGAGAAGAGGAGGGCCGGTAGGAGGAGGGGTAGGGGGAGTAGGAAGGGCACTAGGAAGGCTAGGGGGGCTGTTGGTAAGGAGACCTGGGTGCCTAAGATAAGGAAAATCAGGAGGTTCCTGAACACCCTTAAGCATAGGGGCGTCATCGACAAGGCCACTTGGAGGAACCTATACAGGATGGCTAAGGGAGGCTACTTCGAATCCCTAGCCCACCTAAGGACTTACATGATTCAAAACGGCATTGTAACGGAGGATAAGATTAAGGCAGCCTTCAGGGGTGGCTCCTAATGGCGAGGAGCGGCAGGTATAAGGTCAAGTTCAGGAGAAGGAGGGAGGGCAAGACGGACTACTATAAGAGGAGGATAATGGTAATGAGCGGTAAGCCGAGACTGGTGGTTAGGTTCAGCAACAGGTACGTGACGGCACAGGTAGTGGTGTCCGCACCCCAGGGTGACTTCACCGTTGCCCAGGCCAGCAGTAGGGAGTTAGCCAAGAAGTTTGGTTGGCTTGGGGGAACCGGCAACACATCAGCCGCCTACCTAGTGGGGCTACTGGTGGGCTACAGGGCATTAGCCAAGGGGGTTAAGCTGGCAGTCCTAGACATAGGGCTACATAGGGCCACCGCCGGTGGTAGGTTATTCGCAGTGGTTAAGGGTGCCGTTGACGCTGGGCTTGAGGTACCCCACGGCGAGGATGTCCTACCGGATGATGATAGGGTAAGTGGTGAACACATAGCACAGTACGCATCAAACCTAAAGCAGAGTAACCCAGATCTGTATAAGGCTAGGTTCTCCAAGTACCTAGCCAAGGGGTTGGAGCCTGAAAACATAGTTAAGCATTTCGAGGAGGTTAAGGTTAAGATAATGGGGAAGTACGCCAAGGAGGAGAAGGCTAAGGCTGAGGAAAGTTAAAAGCTCCCTCCACTTTCATAAAGCCGATTTAATCATCATGTAACCGTTACCGGGGCCTCATGGCCTTTACAAAGTTGAGTCGTAGTTGACGGTTAGTGAAGATTGCAGTTAGTCCAGTGACTAGGTATTTTGATTGTGATGGTAAGTAAGCCCTGTTCAGGTGAAAATAGGTTAATTAGGGGGTAATGTTTAAAAGAGAGCCAATGCAAGGGCTATATATGATGTGGTGGGAAATGCGGGAAACATGCCAAGGACACTAAACGTCACTGTGGCTAAGGTTGGCGGTTCACTGCTTAGGCCAGGTGAGGTTGATAAGGTCCTGGGTAAGGTTGTTGAGAGGCACCTCGCCGATGATGGTAAACTGGTGATAGTCGTATCAGCAATGAAGGGTGTTACGGATACACTGATAAGGGCCTATGACGAGGGTGAACCAAGGCTCATTGAAGACGCCATCCAACCCTACCTAACTGAGGCACAGAGACTTAGCTTAGGCAAGCTGGGTAGCGTGATTGAGGGGATTGGGGCTAGGCTTAAGGGGCTGGTCAGCATTAGGGAGCTTTGGGCGAGGGATTACGTAATCGTGCACGGTGAATTATTATCCACAATGCTAGCCGAGGCGGCGCTTTACAACAGCCTCGGCGTCGACGCTGGTGCAGTTTATGATGCGGGGATTGTGACAAATGAGGATTGGGGTAGGGCATCGGTGCTTGGGGTTAGTTCACACTACGTTAGGCATAGGTTAACTTGGGCCCTGTCAAGGAGGAGCGTGGTGATTGTCCCAGGCTTCCTAGGCATAAGCTTAAACGGTAGGTTAACCTCACTGGGTAGGGGTGGGAGCGACTACACGGCATCCCTAATAGCATCATACCTAAACGCCCCTAGACTAATCTTCTACACAGACGTTGAGGGGATAATGACTGGTGACCCTAGGATAATAAACGATGCAAGGCTCATACCAAGCCTAACCCATGAGGAGGCCTACGTGGCCTCACTCACGGGCGCCAAGAAGTTCCACCCAGGCACCTTTAAGCCACTAATAGATAGTGACGTCCACGTCGTGGTCACTAACCCATGGTCAAGCAGTGGTACGTTAATAATGTCCAAATGCATCAACACACCTAAACTGGTTTCAATATCGGAGGCTGGTTCAATAGGTCTCGTCAGTCTCAAGAGCGGCTACGCTGTCACCGTGGTCGGCTGCGTCATGGGGCTAGATGAGTTCAGGAGGGAGGTTTACCTAATAATAGACAGCTATGGGCCAATCGACGTAATCAACGACACTGAGGGTAATGCAGTAACCTCAATAGTCAAGGACCAGGACGTGGCGGTTAAGTTGGCTAAGGAACTGCACAGGTGGGTGGTTTCATGGATAAGGTGAGGGTTTCCATACTTGGCTCAACGGGGCTCGTGGGGCAGTGGATGGTTAAGCTACTGGCCAACCACCCATTCATAGAGGTGGCTGCCCTATCAGCGTCGCCGGGTAAGGTTGGGCAGAGGTACGGTGACGTGGTTAAGTGGTTCATAGAAGGTGACGTACCCGAGTACGCCAGGGGTATTAGGCTTGTTTCAACAGACCCAGCGGACCACAGGAATGTTGACGTTGTGTTATCGGCATTGCCCAACGAGGTTGCTGAGCCCGTTGAGGCAAGGCTCCTTGAGGCTGGTTTAAACGTAATATCTAACGCATCCCCAAGGAGGATGGACCCAAACGTACCCCTGATAAACCCCGAGGTTAATTGGCAGCACCTGGAGGTTCTAAGGGACTTTAAGGGCCCCTGGCTTGTTAAGAACCCCAACTGCACCTCAGCAATAATAACCCTAGCCATAAAACCCCTAGCCGACCACATAAGGGAACTTTACATAACTACACTGCAAGCAGTCTCAGGGGCAGGTTACTTAGGCTTATCCTACCTAGCCATAGAGGGTAACGTGATACCCTTCATTAAGGGTGAGGAGGATAAGATAGCCGCCGAGTCCAATAAGATGCTTGGTGCTATGGGTAGGGGCGAGTTCACGCCGTGGGGTAGGCCAGTTAGGGTGACTTCAATTAGGGTTCCGGTTAGGTACGGCCACATGGCCTCAATATTCGCCGTAATGGATAGGGAGTATGACGTTGGTGAGGTTAAGCAGGCCTTATCGGGCTTTAGGTCACTACCCCAGGAGGCAAACCTACCCACCGCCCCACCCAGGCCAATAATAGTCCTTGATAGGCAGGACGCACCCCAGCCAGCCAAGGACCTGGATCACATGGCTGTGACTGTGGGTAGGTTATCAACATCAGGTAGGGTGGTTAGGATGGTTGCCCTAGGCGATAACCTGGTTAGGGGTGCCGCTGGGATAACAGTACTGACCCTTGAGGTCATGAAGGCTATCAAACTTCTTTAACTCATTTAGAAACAGTAAACTAGGTCTAAAATTGTTAGAGAGATAGGGGCATTCAAGCGTTAGTGCCCGACATGGCGGTTACTTGAGGTTTGTTGGAGGTTAACCGTTGAGGCTACGTTACTTAGGGAAAGGTTTATATAGAAGCGGGTTTTAGGGATGCATATGTCATCCCAGCAACAACCAAGAGGTGGTGTTCCAGTAGCCATACTTAAGGAGGGTAGTTCAAGGACAACGGGCTCTGATGCAAGGAGGAGTAACATAATGGCCGCCAAGGTGATAACTGAGATACTTCAAACAAGCCTTGGGCCAAGGGGCATGGATAAGCTGCTCATTGACGCCTTCGGCGATGTTACCATAACGGGTGATGGGGCAACAATACTGAAGGAGATGGAGGTTCAGCACCCAGCCGCCAAGTTACTGGTTGAGGTGGCTAAGGCCCAGGACGCGGAGGTTGGTGATGGCACAACCACGGTGGTTGTCCTGGCCGGTAAGCTACTTGAACAGGCCGAGATGCTGCTCGACGAGGGCATACACCCAACCATAATCATAGACGGCTTCAAGAAGGCCCTCGACTTCATAAACTCAACAATACCCGACATACCTAACCTGGTTAGTCCAGTTAACCTGAATAACAGGGATGAGGTGGCTAAGATAGTGGCTAATTCGCTCAGCAGTAAGGTGGTTTCCGAGGCAAGGGACTACCTAGCCAAGATAACGGTTGACGCCTCATACACAGCCGCTGAGCAGGCTAATGGCAAGTACAGCCTAGACTTGGATTGGGTTAAGGTTGAGAAGAAGAAGGGCCAGAGCCTCTACGAGACCCAGTTCATACAAGGTATTGTGCTGGATAAGGAGGTTGTCCACCCAGGCATGCCGAAGAGGGTTATGAACGCTAAGATCGCTGTCCTGGATGCCCCACTGGAGATTGAGAAGCCGGAGTGGACCACTAAGATATCGGTCTCCTCACCTCAGCAGATTAAGGCGTACCTTGAGGAGGAGGCTAACATACTTAAGGGTTACGTCGACAAGCTGAAGGAGATAGGCGCCAACGTCGTGATAACCCAGAAGGGTATTGACGAAACGGCACAGCACTTCCTAGCTAAGGCTGGTATTATGGCTGTTAGGAGGGTTAAGAGGAGTGACATTGAGAAGCTGGCCAAGGCCACCGGCGCCAGGATAGCCACAAGCATAAAGGACTTAAGGCCAGAGGACCTTGGAACGGCTGGGCTTGTGGAGGAGAGGAAGGTTGGGGAGGAGAAGATGGTGTTCGTTGAGCAGTGCCCCAACCCAAGGGCAGTCACAATACTGATTAGGGGTGCAGCTGACAGAGTCCTGGACGAAGCTGAGAGGTCCATCAACGACGCCCTCCACGTCACAAGGGACCTATTCAGGGACCCGAGGATAGTACCCGGCGGAGGCGCCTTCGAGATTGAGGTTGCTAAGAGGCTTAGGGAGTGGGGTAGGAAGCTACCGGGCAAGGAGCAGCTGGCCGTTATGAGGTACGCCGAGGCCGTTGAGAAGATACCGGAGATACTAGCCCTAACAGCCGGCCTAGACCCAGTGGACGCCATAGCGGAGCTTAGGAGCAGGCACGATAAGGGTGAGTTGGACGCTGGTATCGATGTGTTGAGTGGGAAGATAGCCAGGATGAGTGAGCTTAACGTATGGGACCCGTTAATAGTCAAGATGCAGGTCATGAGGAGCGCCACGGAGGCAGCCATAATGGTGCTCAGGATAGATGATATAATAGCGGCAGGGCAAACCAAGTCATCCTCAGGCGGCAAGGGTAAGAGTAGTGAGGAGTCTAAGACAGGCGAGGAGAGCACCAGTTCAAGCGACTAACGGCCAACTTCAGCTTAAACACGATGGTTAACGGCTTGGCTTAAAAAGAAACTAAATAATATAATTGTATTTTTGCATTCACCATTAGCTTATGGATGATAATTAGGGCTTCTCAAGGTTAATCCATTTAGGTTTAGAATTTTAACTAAGGTTGTTTAGGTTTTCTGGAGCACCTCCTCCAGCGTTACTCTCTCCCTCCTACTCTCTATCAGCCAAACCCCCAATTCCCTAGCCCTCTGCTCCGCCGTTGGGTCCACCACCAATGCGTAGATGACCGGCACCAGCCTACCCGATACCTTATCTGGCCAACCACGCTGAAGCCCCTGAATCCTGTTAAACACGTTGCTCACTATATTGGCGCTTATCCTAACCTTAGCCTCACCGACCACTGTTATTGAACCAGCGTTGCAGTATATGTCGAACTCATAGGATTTGTTAACCCATAGGCGCTCTGCCGTGCAGCTATAGCCCCTCTGCCTAAGGAAATACGAAACCCAATCACGGGCCGAGTCCTCAAGGTCAACAGTGAGCCTTTGAAGGGTTGTGGCTATATCCTTAACGTTCCTCTTAATCCCCCTGACATCATTCTTAAGGTCCTTAAACTCATCCTCAAGTTTAGCAACCCTACCCTCAAGGCTTGTCATCCTGTTATCAAGGTTTGCGACCTTGCTCTCAAGGCTTATCATTCTGTTTTCAAGTCCCGTCATCTTATTTTCAAGTTTCGTTACCCTGTTTTCAACTCCTGTAATCCTCTCCTCGATGCGTTTAATATCTTCCTTTGTAGCCACGTTTAGTGGTACCGTAATTACACCAGCAATAGTCTCGGCTAACCTTAGCTTGGCTTCTGGGTTTTTGGTGAGGAGCTCAGTAATAGCCTCAATAACCCTCCCATCGCTCCTTAATGCATCAAGGAAGAGATCCCTAATGAAGGCTGGGTCACTGGTAGCAATTTCCCTTAAAATCCTCTTAACAGCCTCAACATCCACGACAAAAACGGCACCTTAATGATTAAAAACCTAACGCTAACCCCCTTAACGTTTCCTCCACCAAACAGTAGTTATCGGTGCTCACTGTGGCTTTTGATCACCTGGGATGGTTACGTGTTGTTAATGTCTGCGGCGCTGGGTGGCTGGTTTCATTGAGTTTGGGCTGGTAGAGTAGTGATAATATTAATATTAACATCATTGAGGTTGATACTGCAGCTTTTATTCCCTCATTGACAACCCAGTGGGGTGTGGATCTGTCAAAAATTTGGACTGCCAGAGTCGTGATAATATTAATATCACCACAACTCTACCACTCCAAAACTCAACGTTGCTTAAACGCTCGGTAGCCATCAAATCAATTCAACATAGCCCTAAACATCAGGATCCATGAACATTAGTATTAAGATTATCACTACTCTGACAGCCCAAAGTTTAACGTGCCCAGACACCTTAGGTAGCTGATGAGTAAGTCCACATCGCTGTTATTAGTCTCAATCTTAATATTATCGCTACTCTACCACTCCAAAATCCGATGAGGCTGGTTGGCCCACCGGCCCCTTGGTTTAATGGGTTGTACTATGGGTTGGGTGGGAAGTTTCAGTGATGGGTGCTGGGCAGTGAGGTGGGGGATCAGGGATGGTGGGGAAGTGGCTGGTGGTGGAATGTCGCCGTTTATGGAGTGGCGGCAGTTATAAATACTGGTTGGGTTATCCTTAGTTGTGAGGGGTTGGGCTGGTAGGTTGCTTAGGGTTGACTTAAGCTCGGGTAGGTATTGGATACAGGACATAGATCCATCAATCCTCGTGTCCTTCGTGGGTGGTAGGGGGCTTGCTGTTAAGTTGCTTTGGGATGAGCTGCGGCCTGGGGTTGACCCACTCAGCCCATTGAATAAGCTTGTTATTGCAGCTGGCCCATTGACCGGCTACCCTGGCCCAAACACGGGTAAGCTGGTCATAGCGGCTAAGAGCCCTTTAACAGGCGGCTACGGTGACGGTAACATTGGCAGCTGGGCCTCCGTGCACCTGAGGAAGGCTGGCTTTGATGCCATGGTTATTGAGGGGGCTTCACCCAAGCCAGTCTACCTGTACGTTGAGGATGATAAGGTCAGCCTGATGCCGGCGGACGACCTATGGGGCCTGGACACCTTCGAAACCGAGGATAGGCTTAGGAGTGTCTATGGGTCCAACGTAGGCATGTTGATAATTGGCCCCGCTGGGGAGAACCTTGTCAGGTTCGCCACCGTGGTTGCGCAGAGGGGTAGGAGTGGTGGTAGGCCTGGGATGGGGGCTGTGATGGGTAGTAAGAGGCTTAAGGCCATAGTGGTTAGGGGAACTAGGCCCCTACCTCAGCCAGCTGACCCATCACTGAGCAAGATAGGTGTTGAGGCCGACCTGGCGGCTAAGAGGAAGGAGGGTTACCCATTCTGGATGAGGCAGGGCACCACGGCCACCGTGGAGTGGGCCCAGGAGGCAAGCGTACTACCAACCCTAAACTTCAGGGAGGGGCAGTTCGACCAGTATGACAAGATAGGTGGGTTTATGGTTGAGAGGGGCACGGTTACTGTTAGGTCATGCCCAAACTGCGTAATGCCCTGCGGCCACGTGGTTAATGACGCTGAGTCCAAGCAGTCTGAGCTTGACTACGAGAACATAGCCATGCTGGGGAGCAACCTAGGCATAGGCGACCTGCAGAGGGTTGCCCACCTGAACAGGGTTGCCGACATGATGGGTATGGACACCATCAGCCTAGGCTCAGTGTTGGGGTGGGCCATGGAGGCCACGGAGAGGGGGCTCATTAAGGATGGCTTGGAGTGGGGTGACTACAGGAGGGCCCTTGAGGTCGCCTACGACATAGCCCACCAGAGGACTGAACTGGGTAGGCTACTTGGGCTTGGGGTTAGGGAGGCGTCAAGGAGGGTTGGGGGTGGGTCAGGGGACTTCGCAATGCACGTGAAGGGGCTTGAGGTGAGCGCCTACGACTGCCACGCAGCCCCGGGAATGGCGCTTGCCTTCTCCACCAGCCCAATAGGGGCGCACCACAAGGACGCCTGGGTGATATCCTGGGAGGTTAGGAATGATAGGTTCGGCTACACTAGGGAGAAGGCGCTTAAGGTCATTGAGCTCCAGGACATTAGGGGAGGGTGGTTCGAGGTAATGGTTGGGTGTAGGTTACCGTGGGTTGAAATAGGCCTTGAACTGGACTACTACTGGAGGATGTTTAAGGCAGCCACGGGGCTTGACTACGACATTGGCGGTGTGGCTAATAGGGTTTACACCCTGATTAGGGCATTCTGGGTAAGGGAGTACGGCGGCTGGTCGAGGGAGTACGACACACCACCCTTAAGGTGGTTCAAGGACCCGTTAACCAAGGGCCCGTTAAAGGGTGCGGTGCTTAACATGGAGGGGTACCAGAGGATGCTGACCTGGTACTACGAGGCCAGGGGGTGGGATGAGAGGGGGATCCCGAGGAGGAGCACACTCAGGAGGCTTGGCCTAGGTTACGTTGAGGGGGAGTTGAGCAAGGTGGTGGATCTAAGGGACTAAGCCAACGCAACGAGGAATGACCCCCTTCCCGCCTTTTGGGTGGGTTTTTCATTGTGGGGGTCTCGTCCGTTGCCCCGTCTGTTGTGGGGTTTTGGATGTTGTTGGTTTCGTTCTTGGGGTGGTGGAAATAGTGGGGTATCGCCCCACCGGCTCATCTGTGAGGGAAGTAAACCTCTCTCGGGGGCACCACCCCAAGCACCAAACATCCCAACAAAACTGAAGCTTATAAAACCCAACGCCGAATCCCCACATAGTGGGATAACCCCACCCAAAAGGGCGAGACTTGTTGTGTGCTGTCAATTACCAATATTAATCATCCCTCATTAACGCCCTGTCTGCTGAGCAGGGCTCTCAATTCCTCAACTTCCCTACTCAACCTATCATCCCAAATACCCTTAAACAGAACCTCCACTCCAATGACCCACTTAACCACTTCAAGTACATCATCCCTAACCTCATGTAGGTTCCTGTAATCAACTAGGTTCGGGTCTAGGCCATTGTAGGAGAACCTGTGCAATGATAGGGCTATCCTAACGACCCTATCCGCATCAATCCCCAGCTTCCCCAAATCCCTAGATATCCCTATCAACCCCGTTGTTGGCGCTGAGTAGCCAACATTCTCATACCAATCCCTTTCCCTGTCGGGCTTACCCTCAATTAACTTGCTAATATTACTCACAACCAGGGCACTTACTATAGACTTAACGCTCATGAATGCCTTGGCGGCTGCATTCTGCATTAAACCCCTATCCAGCATCTCAAGGGCTAACTTAGCCTCAACCAACCCATCAAGGACCTTAGCGTAAACATATGCCCCTGGGTTACTCCTATAGTCCAAGTAACCAACCTCACCCATCCCTCTGATCACCCTCACGAATTTTTAACCCTTTAAGATGCTGCGATTAGTGATAACGAATGGCAAGTCTCGCCCTTTCTAGGGGTGATCCCGCCCCACGTGGAGTATGGAGTGAAGCATCCATTAACGCCACTCGCCCTTCAGGACAAGGAAGGTTGTCATTGTGTTTTGCTGGGGATGATTATTTCAATGGGTATTTCTCCTGCCAGATAGAGGGTCGACCATGTACTGTTTAGTTGCCTTACCAACCGAAGCACTAGGTATTCTTTGTTGCCAGCTTTTCTTACTGCTGGTGTAACGTCGTAGATTAGGCGTGCCAGACTGTTATTGAGTATTAGCTGGATGCGTGTGTGCTTACTGGTTGTTTTCTTAACAATTTCCACAACCTCACTATCCTTCACCACCATCGCGAAGCGGTGCTTACCCCAACGCCATACTTTACCCTTGGTCGTTATCATTATAAGCCCTACGTCTGAACCCACACTCACCCACCTATTGGGGGTTTACCCATCACTTATTTTTATAGCCTTCCTCATGGTGAGTACACCACTCCAGTGGGTTCCATTGATGGTTAGTAGGCCATGTCCCTGATTACCCTGGCACCGGCATTCTAACCCATGGCTCAGCTCCCACTGAATTCACCCTCACTAGGCCATTTAGGGAAACGGTGAATAATAACTACGGCAAAACGTACATCATGGAAGCAGTCAAGTCTCACCTCTTCTAGGGGTGGGGTTGCCCCACCATATGGGGCCTAGCTAATGGCCATTCATAAGCCCAGTAACTAGGTAATCACTGCTAGCCGGGAAGCGCCGTCGGCATTCGGTGTACTGCAGTTAAGATAGCATTAAGCTTGGCGCCAGTCGCTGGTTAAGTGTTAAAAAGGGGGGCCCTGTGGGCTTAATGATGAGTGAGGGTCAGGGTGAGGCGCAGCAGGGTCAGGGTGGAGGTGAGGTTAGCGTTAACCTAGTTCCATCACCGCTACCTGAGGGTGTTGAGGTTGGTAAGGTGCAGGTTAAGGTGGTTGACCAGTTTAACAACCCCCTACTCCAGCGTAAGGAGGTTAAGGCATTAGTCTACCACGTGGGTTTACCCACACCCCAGAGGCTCCAGTTGAGGAGCGAGTTGGCCAAGGCCCTTGGCGTTGATGAGGAGCTTGTCTACGTAACCCACGTATACGGCAGGTATGGGATAGGGATCTCCACCGTTGAGGCTCATGTGTACTCGGATAAGAAGATTGCCGAGCTTGTTGAGCCGCTTTACGTTAAGCTTAGGAACATGCCTAAGGACCAGGCCAAGAAGATTATGGATGAGATAAGGAGTAGGAGGAGGGCGGCCAAGAAACCTGCGGCCAAGGGCGGTGGGTAACATTCTTAATACAAGGTGACTAATCGATACGTGGAAATGCATTACAATTGCCGCATCTCCTTAGGGCTAAAACCGCATCGACTAAAACCTAACTCACCATTAATCAAACCTAAGCCATTAGCAACTAACTCACTAATCAGTCTCCGCAGGTTTGATCCAAGAGGCATTGGCATTAAGCGAATGCACCATTCATGGTTAATCTTATTAAGACTGAGAATCATCAGTATACGCCGTGGGGGGTAGGGCACTGCTGGTGTATAGGGAGAGGAGTGCATCGTGGGCTGGCAGTGAGAGGGTTTTAGCATACATGGTTAAGGTTCTTAGGGAATTAGGCTACTTCACAACAGTCTTAACATTCGATGGTGAATGGGGTAATGGCTTCGAAAAGCCTGATGTATTGAGGGGTGTTCCAGGCCCTAATGGAGGTACGTATTGGCGTTTATTCAGGTTTATTAAGGGGGTTTATTCACTCACCTATGAACGCTACGTTAGGTTTAGGAGCAGGTTCGACGTGGTTATTGATGCCGCCTACAATGACCTTAGGGGTTGGGTTGACTTAGGCTACGTTCACTACCCATACTGCTCAGTCCACCTAAAACTACTATTCCCAACAAAGGCCAGGGTTATCGCAGCGAACTCAACATGGACGCTGACTAGGCTTAAGGGTTGTGGCGTCAGCAATGTGGTTGTGATTCACCCACCCGTTGAGCCAATTAAATGCCGGGGTAATCCACTTAGGCTTAAGGAGAATTTAGTAATCGGCGTTGGTAGGCTTAGCAAGCCGTGGGAGGAGTTCATTGAGGTGGCTAAGTTGGTTAGGGCTAGGAGACCGGGCGTTAGGTTCGTGATAATGGGACTGACCGACTCCATGGCCAGGGTTAGGTACCTTAAGGAGCTGGGTCAAGGCGCCATTGAAGTATTGCCAAACGTACCTGAGGGGGTTAAGGCCGACTTCATGTGCAGGGCTAGGGCAATCTTGCATACGCACCCAGCTGAGCACTTTGGGATAGCCATAGTTAAGGCCATGTCAACCGGGGCTGTGCCGGTGGTGCATAGGGATGGGGGTGCCTGGCTTGATGTAGTGGAGGAGGGGAGGTTTGGGTTCGGCTTCAACACGGTTAACGAAGCCGCTGAGCAAGTGTTAAACGCCCTAGATGCCAACGCTGAATACAGGGAGGCCGTGATGGCTAGGTCCATGATATTCAGCTACGGTAACTTCAAGAAGGCCTTAATAACGCACCTCAACATAGCCGCAACCCAATAGTGCGCTTAAACCATCAGTTTCGGTGATGCGGAATCGTGCGGAACCGTGGTTCCATGGACTAACCCTTTTAAATTCAACGGCACCCATAGGGCTATGGGTCAGGTTAGGCTGGTGGTGTTGACATTAATTATTGGCGCCGCCGTGGCCCTTGGAGTATTGACGCTGCACGCCGCGGCCAGCTCCTCATCCCTGAGTAATACTATATATAGTAATAGTACTGTGTCCCTTAGCCAGAACGCCACCTGCACTGCGGCTAGGGTTCACGTGGAGCTTAGCCTTCTCCTATACCAGAGGGTTCGGCTGGTGGCTAATGCGATGGGGGAGTCTGCATTGGTAAACGGTACCTTAGATAGTGCCCTTAACCTAACCATCACCGCCAACGATAGCTTGAGCCGTGGGCAGTGCCTCGATGCTCTTCACGAGGCAATTGGGGCTATTCAACTTGAGGCTGAGACCTGGAGCGTGGTAATGTCAAACGCCACAAGGGCTAGTAAGGTCAACTACACCTGCATTAACCTAGCCAGCCTAGCGGAGGCAAGGTTAAACACGGTCATTAGGCTAACCACCAACTCAACAATACACAGCGAAGCAGAGGCACTACTGGCCGAGTTAGCCAGGTTGAATTCAACCAGTTGCACGGGGGTTGAGGGTGCGTTGGGCAACGCCACGGTGCTCCTCAACGAGACCTTGAGTGGCCTCAGGGGTAGGTTGGGTAATTGGCTTGAGGGTAAGGTTGAGGCGGCCGCCCTAGTCTACGTGAGCGTGGGTGAGTATAGGGGTATTGGTGAATTAGCCTCACTGAACCTAACGGAGTACTGGCAGTACATAGTTAAGGCCCTTGAGTCTGCTATGGCTAAGTACGCCGAGGAGCTTAACGAAACGTTAACTAGGCTACTGGCCAGCGGCAACTTAACGGGGTTAATCTCCTCCTACGCCACGGTAAACAGGTTAAGCACAGCGTTAACCATATTGAGTTCGCATGGGGTTAAGGTGGGTGAGGCTTGGGGCATATGCCTAAACGCCACCTCACTAATCAACGAGACAGCCAGCATATACGGTGAGCTTAAGGGCAATACAACGGAGCTTAGCCTACTTGAGGCCTTGATTAGGGAGGTTTACCTAAGCTACGTAAATGGTTCATTAAGCACCACGGTTAATCAGTACTTTGAGTTGGCTAAGGTTAATGAAACTGTTAAACTATTAAGGGGTGTTAACGAAACAATGAGTAAGTTGGCGGCTATGGGTTATCTGAAGTGGAGCAGGGGAGCAGCGATAGTGGCCATACCCATACCTGAACCAGTGAGGGGGTTAATCGAGAGGTACCTTAACCTAACCCTAGGCAACCTAACCCTATCCACCGTTAACCTAGGGCTATGTAATAACGCCTATAATGCGGGTAGGGGCATTGCAACGCTTAAGGCCTTGAACGCAACATCAATTGTTAAGTTAGCCTACTCACTATACCTAATAAGGATCTACTGCCCAATGGCACTCCAGTACGCCCAATGGGCACTAGTGAACCTAGGCAACCTAAGCAGATTAGTTAACTCAACGCAGTAGGTCCAACAGGCCCACCACCTTAGGGGTTAGATAAGCTCAATGATAATCTAAACCTAACATGCGTTTCCTCGTTAGTGGTGTTTGTGGGTAGTTGCATTTCCGTTAGTGGGGTTGCACCTCAGTACGGGTTCACTAAGGCCCTGGACGTTGTTGCGGGGGTAATGCTTTAATACTACTGGTCTTTGTTTTGTTAGTGGATGAGGAGCTAAGTTGTGAGAGGTGTGAGTTGAGCGGGGACAAGCTTTCCTGCATAGGCTGTAGGTTAGTTGGTAAAACCCAGGTGAGGAGGGTGTTGATGATCCTTATGGGTGTTGGTGCCTCATACCTACTTGTTTCATTATTAACAACGAGTATCTATCAAATACCGCTTGTGGCCGGTGTGGTTGTTGTGGCTTTAATACTAAGCCTATACTCAATGTACTTATTAAGTAAGGGCTGGGGCAGGTCCACGGTTGCAGTGACTGCCACGGCTACCGCAATTGGCCTAGCCATAACCCTCATCATTTTTGCAATAGGTGTTACGGTGAGGGCTGCGGGGTTAGGCTCCGGGTGGGTCATATACGCGGCCTCTGTTTATGAATTAACGAAGGGTAGGCGTTGATTGTTAGGTAATACTAGAGTAATACTCAAATAATATAGTTCTTGGGAGGAGAATCCCCATTCACATTTAGTAAAAACCAATATAGGACTAGCTCTACTACGGCACATGAGGTAAAACTTTTAAAGCTTCAGTTTAAGTAAGTTGTGATGAATCCGGGAAATAGCAAATGGGTAAGGGCAATACTAACAACCGCAGTAATCCTCGCAATAACAGCAATGACGGTACCGGCGATGGCTTCTATACCAGGTGTAACCTTCACAATACCGCCAACGTCATATAACATATCGGGCTATGTAATATATATCACAGTACCTAAAGGAACTAGCAGTACTGGCATGCTCTATGTGTACCTAAATAGTTCAGACTATGGTCCGTACTTCTACGTAACAGCCATACCCGCAAATGCCACGGGAGGTGCGACGAACGTGCCAATAATGCTGCCCTATAATATAAAGGCGGGCACCTACACAATATACGTGAGTGGAACTCAGGTTAACGAATTCACTACTTCGCCATATACCAAAGGTAGTGTGAGTTCACCGTTTGAGCTTAAGTTCACAATAAGCCCCGGCTTTGCGAGTCCGGGCCAGACTGTGACGTTGAACGTGACTGGTTTGGGCTTTACTCCTGGTGAGACTGTTGTCATTGAACTAGGAAACCCAAAAACTGGTGCCACGCAGACTATTTACACAACAACCGCCAGTAAAAGTGGTACGATTAATGTAGCATTCAATTTCACTGCGCCATCAAGCCCCGGCGAGTATGACATAATAGCTGTTGGTCAGTCAAGCGGTGTTACGTACGAAGCACCGTTCTATGTTACCACGGCTTATGTGACGCCGTCGCTTATGGCGGTCTATAATGGCTACAACTATACCTTAAAAGGTTTTAACTTCCCACAAGGTACTTACGTAGATATATGCATTAACGGTATTGTCAATACTACCGAGAAACTCGTAAGTACTACTGAGACTGCGAGTTTCAACGTAACAATCCCGATACAGAACTTACCAT
>Ga0081474_117869_pt1 | contig 36802 bp, 37 predicted proteins | sample OneHunmetagenome_2_FD_70978 | JGI IMG/M metagenome (GOLD analysis project Ga0081474, IMG submission 70978) | Ferrous microbial mat communities from One Hundred Spring Plain, Yellowstone National Park, USA v2 (version 2) | ecosystem: Environmental > Aquatic > Non-marine Saline and Alkaline >... | reverse complement strand
ATCTACTGCGGCCTCTGCTACGCCGCCTGCCCAGTTGTGGCGGCTGACCCCCAGTTCCTTGGGCCTCAGGCGCTCATGTACGCCCTCAGGTTCGTAAATGACGTAAGGGACGAGGGCTGGGCCGAGAGGTTCCTCATAGTTGACACCGAGCACGGCTGCCACAGGTGCCACTTCGCTGCTTCATGTAGCGCTGTCTGCCCTAAGGCTGTTGACCCAGCTGGCGCCATACAGATGCTGAGGAGCAAGCTGTTCAAGTACAGGATGGGCCTCTACAAGAGGAGGGTCAGCAAGATCATAGGGCCGCCGCCGGAGAAGGGCGAGAGGATACCGCTGCCGCCCGAGGCCGAGACATTGCCCGGCGTGGACCTGAAGAAGGTAGAGCAGGAGCCTGTCGTTATAAAGCTGCCAGAGGAGTGACAAAAACTCAAGAGTATATTTTTATGTACTTTCCCACGTAGGGCCTGTCCTTGTCAGAGTTTATGTACTGCCTCAGGGCCCTCCTTATCACCTCTGACTTGGGTATGTTCCTCCTCCTGGCGTACTCCTCCAGGAGCTCGAGCAGGTCATCCTCGACCTTGAAGCTCAGCACCCTCATCCTGGACACCCCCAGAGCCGTATTACTCTTGGAGTGTGCGAGAGCATTTATTGAAAGCGGAGACTAGGATACAAGAGGAATCTGGCAAGAGGAATCCATGTAGCATAAGAGTATATTAGGCCTCTCTCTGTATTTCTCTTGTAACTGGGAGACAGGCCGTGCCTACCGTGCACCTCTCGCTGAGCGACGCCATGTATAAGCAGCTAAAGGAGAAGTCTGACGAGATAGGGATCCAGGTGACCGACCTGATAAAGCTCTACATAAAGATGGGCCTTCAGGGCGGCCTGGCCGCCAGGCAGAGCGACGAGGCGCTGCTGGCCAACGTCTCCAACAGGCTCGACAAGCTTGAGAGGGAGCTGAAGCTCAAGGTGACGATGATGGAGGGCAGGTACAGGCAGCTCGAGGAGACCCTTGAGTACGTGCTACAGCGCCTCGACGGCCTTGAGGACATGATATCAGAGGTTAAGGCCAAGAGGGCGCTCGGCGTGGTTGAGCAGGAGAGCGCGAGCCCTAACACCTAAGCGGGGAACACCCTGACCTGACCAGGCGCCCTATGCCCTCCCTCCTGATCTCAGCTAGCCCCTTAGGCCTGGCCGAGGCCTCTCCCCTCAGCTCAAACAGGTCGTACTCCAGGTCGAGCTCCGTGTAGACGCACCTCTCGTTCAGCGCCTGCCTGGCCTGCGATATGCCCCCGGTCCCGTCGACGAGCTTGGCAAGCTGGCTCCTCTCATAGACTGCGTCAACGTCCATAACGTACGTGGTGGCTATGACCGGCGACAGGCTGACCTGCCTGCTTCCGTCCCTCATCTTCCTTAGCCCCAGCTCGCCCCTGAAGGCGAGGAGAGGCATCAGGGAAGCCTCGGTAACCACCTCCTTGATGACACTCTCCAGGAGCTCGGCTTCGTCGGCCTCGAGCCCGTAGACCCCCAGGAGCCCTCCCCTCCTAGCCACGTCAGCTACGTAGGAGAGCACCAGCTCCGTCGACAGCTCGCCGTCAGCGCCTGGCCCGTGGACGGCCAGCAGCCTGTCGACGCTGGAGGCGTGAAGGCCTGCCAGGGACACCATGTCTGCCAGGGGGCTCCAGAGGCCCTCCTCACAGCCCAGGGCAAGTATGTCGCCCCCTACGTCAACGCCTATCGCCACCTCAACTCCCAGCGCCTCCTTAGCGGCCTCTATGGCCTCCCTAACGCCCTCGGCCCCCTTGCTCAGGTCTATGAAGAGGGCCCTCTCGTTTATCGCCGAGGCTACCCTGACAAGCTGAGGCCTCACCTCCCTCCCGAACCTGAGCGCGTATGAAGAGCCCGTCACGAGGGCCGCTGACCAGCCTATGGGCTCCACGTTCACCATGGCCTCAAGGGGTATGGGGCCAGGGTAGGGGTCAACGGAGTACCTCTCCCAGACAGCTGCGCCGAGTACCGGCGTCCCGCCCATCTTCCTTACCTTCAGGTACATGTAGAGGGCCCCGACTACGTCCCCTCCTCCGCCGGCTCCGAAGACCAGGACCTTCCTCCCCCTGACGGCATCAAGGAGGCTCCTAGGCCTTGCCAACCTGACCCCCTCTCGCCTTAGGCCTAAGGGCTTTAAGGCTTGCAGTCCTTGTAGGGAAAAACATGAAGGAAATCCTTTGTCTTTCAACTAGCCTCTGCATAGATTCCCCATGTAAGGGGGATACATGTCATACGCAGCCCAGGGTGGCCCCGTCAAAGAGTATCGTGGTCCCCGTGAGGTACTCAGGGGACCTGAGCAGCCACCTCACTAGTCCCTTGAGCTCCTCGGGCCTGCCGAGCCTCCTGAGGGGCGAGGCGTCAGCGACCCTCTCCCTCCAGAAGTCTTCAGGGCTCACGCCCTCCCTTGAGGCAAGGGCCCTTACGAGCCTCTCAGCGCCAGGCGTCCTGAAGCTGCCCAGCTCCAGGACTATCGCCCTAATCCTCTCGGGGTACCTCCTCGAGAACAGCTTAGCGAGGGCAGGGAGCGAGGCCCTGACCACGTCAGCCAGGCCTGTGGGCCACATGGGGGCCCTCGAGGAAAAGCTGGAGACCAGCACCACCGTGGCCTTGGCAGGGTTACTCCTTATGAGGCCTGACATGAAGGCCGCAGGGGAGGCCACGTACATGCTGAAGGCGGCCTCCCAGTCCGACCAGGAGGCGTCAGCGGGCTCGCAGGGCTCGCAGGGCGGGTTGCCGTAGCTGACGAAGGCGAAGTCAACGGCCCCCAGGGCCTTCACGGCCTCACCTGCCAGCCTTGCGGCCTCGCCCTCCTTTGTTAGGTCAACCTGGACCGGGGTTACCCTGGCCCCGAACCTTGATGAGAGGTCCCTCGCGAGCGCCTCAAGCCTGTCAAGCCCCCTGGCGGAGACTACAATATCGCAGCCCTCCTCCGCCAGCGCCTCAGCGGCCGCTAGGCCTACGCCGCTCGTGGCTCCCGTTACGACGGCCCTGCAGGACAACCGCCCGCGCCCCGTAAGGGGTAACCTTATATTAGTTAGAAATGGCTAGCGCCCCTGACAGGCCTTGCCTGCCGAGGCCGTGCTTGAGCTTAACGAAGTGAGCAAGAGGTTCGGCCGCACCGTAGCCCTCAGGTCAGTTACGCTTAGCGTGGGCCAGGGCGAGTTCCTGGGCCTCGTGGGCCCCAACGGGGCCGGCAAGACAACCCTCATAAGGGTCTCGCTGGGCCTCCTGAGGCCTGACTCGGGGACCGTGAGGCTCATGGGCTTCGACCCCTTCAGGGAGCCCAGGGCTAGGGAGGGAGTGGGGGTAGTCTTCGAGAGGCCCAGCTTCCTGCCTTCAATGCCGGTCATGGAGATCCTCGAGAGGGCCGCGAGGATCTATAAAGTCCCGGAGGATGAGGTGAGGAGGGTCATAGAGCTGGCCGGCCTGAAGGGGCACGAGTCCAAGCCCTTTGGCAACCTCAGCGCCGGCCTGAAGCAGAGGGCCGCCATAGCTCACGCCATGATAGGCAGGCCCAGGCTGCTGATGGCCGACGAGCCCACAAGCAACCTGGACCCCGTTGAGAGGGTGGAGGTGCTGAGGCTGCTGGCTGAGCTCAATAAGGAGGGCGTGACTGTGCTCCTGTCAAGCCACGTCCTGTCCGAGGTGCTAAGGGTCGTCAGCAGGGTTGCAGTAATTAAGTCGGGGAACATAGTGATAGCTGGCCCGCCTGACGAGGTGGTCTCCAGCGCCAGGGTGGGGAGGGTCAGGACGCCTGATCCCGAGGGGCTCGTCAAGGTCCTGGCCGACAGGGGCCTTGAGGCCAGGGCTGACGTCAACTCTGTTTACGTGAGGCTCAGGGGACCTGAGGAGGAGAGGGAACTTCTCCTCGCGCTGGCCCACGCTGTTCAGAAGGGACTAAAGTACTACGGCATCGACCTCGTGGAGCCAGGCCTTGAGGAGGTGCTCAGGGAGTGAGCCTGAGGAGAGGGCTTGAGCTGCTTTACCTGGACCTCTGGGACGCCTTAAGGCCTCCAGCCTTTGACATAATGCTTCTCGTAGTAGCCGTCCTGGCCGGGGCCCTGACCGTGATGGAGCCCGTGACCTCAGCAGAGGCCTCCATATCCCCGGATAACGGCCTTAACCCGGTCTACCTCTCGCTCTTCGTGGCCGTGCTCTACGTGGCCCTGAGGGGCTCAAGCGACCTAGTCAACGTAGTTCAGAGCGGGGTAATGCAGGTCTACATGTCTTACCCGGTGTCCAGGGCCACCGTGGCCACGGTGCTCTATGTGACCAGGGTCCTGCTGCCTGCGGCCCTCCTGCTGGGCCTCCCAGGCCTGTTAGTTGGCATAGTCCTTTACCCAGTGGTGGCTAAGGACGTCCCGATCTACCTGGCCGTCTGGGCCTCGTACCTGCTCCAGAGCCAGATGTACGGCGCTGCCTTCCTCCTCATGTCAAGTCGCCTCAGGTCGTCGGGCACGGCAATGGTGGCCAGCGTGTCATTCTACTTCGGTTACATCGCGCTCTCAACGCTGCTTGACGTAATAGGCTTCTTAGATAACGTAAAGCGGCTGGTCTGGCTCTCTGACGCCATGGGCTTCCACTACGCCCTCTACTACTACATATCAGGCCAGGGGGAGCCTGCCTGGACCCTCTTCCTCGTCCCAGCGATCTACGTTGTATTGATGGCCGCCTACTTCACCTACATGGTAAGGGGGTTTGAGCCAACATGAGGTGGCTCAGGTCAGCCGTTTCAAGGTTCCTCCTCTACACGGCCGTCGCCCTGCTCGTGGCGGTGGCCTTCGGCGCGCTCTACGGCGTCAAGCTCAGCACGTCATACAACGCAACGGTGCCCTCGGCTGAGGTCGGGGCCGCAGTGGCTGTCATCATGCCGACCTCATCAAGCGGCGTTGCGACCGTTAACGTAGAGGGGGCCTCTCAGGTCCTCTACCTGCCCCTCGGCACCAACCCCATCCAGCTCCTCCCCGAAGTCCGAGGCCTCGGCCTGAATATTACGACAATGCAGGTGACCACCGACCTGAGGGCTGGGGTAGTAATAGAGGTGGCGGGCCTCCAGGGCAACCCCATATTCGTCGAGCAGGCCTTTGAGAGCGTTGTGAAGTCAGCGAGCCCCAGCCACGGCGTCTACTCGGTGACCCAGCAGGTCAGCCCCTCGAGCTACCTCGTGGTCGTGGCCGTCCCAAGTAACACAAGCCAGACTATGGCCTTCACACTCAGCTACCACGTGACAGGCTACTCGAGGCTCACCAACGATGAGGCCTTCGCGCTCTCGGCGGCCCTCGTGGTGGTGGCGGTAGTCTATGACCTCGTGAGAGGGTCACGTTTATAATCTAAGGGGTAAGGAGACCCCTGGTGAAAGCTTGTCCCAGGCCCAGCAGGTAGAGGTGCTGGTGGGCAAGAAGCCCATAGTTAACTACATGCTTGCCATAATAGAGGCCTTCAATAACAACCCGTCGGCGACGGTCGTGTTGAAGGCCAGGGGCAGGGCCGTGTGTAAGGCCGTTAACGCCGTCAGCGCTGTTAAGAACAGGTACTTCAGCGACATCTATGTCAAGTCGTTCTCAGCGTCCTATGAGGACGTTAAGACCGAGAAGGGCATTGCAAGGCTCCCGAGCGTTGAGATAGTTATAGCCAGAGGGCCTGGATCCCAGGCCCAGGGGAGCCCTACTCCTCAGTGAGGCCGAGCCTCCTCAGCAGCGACCTGTCCCTCCTGAACCTCTTGAGCATGGCCTTAACTGACCTGTAGTAGGTCAGCAGCTCCTTCACGTCAGCCACCGTTGTGCCCGAGCCCAGGGCTATCCTCCTCATCCTGCTCCTGTCGATTATCTCGGGGTCGTCAAGCTCCTCATACGTCATGCTTTCTATAATGTGAAGCCACTTCCTTATCTTCTCCTCGCCAAGCTTGACCTGCTCATCCCCCACCTTGACGGGCAGCGAAGCAGTGGGCAGCATCTCGAGCAGCTTGCTCAGAGGGCCGAGCCTCCTTATTGACTTGAGCTGGGCGTATATGGTCCTCATGGTGACCCTCCCCTTGGCTATGTCCTCCTCAACTACCTTGATGGCCCTCTCCTCAGCCTCGGCCTCCCTGACCCTCTCCAAAAGCGCCCTTATGTCGCCCAGCCCCATGACCCTGGCGACAAAGCCCTGGGGGTTGAAGGGCTCCAGCTCCTCTATCTTCTCGCCTGTGCCGACGAACTTGACCCTAGCCCCGGTGGCGGCCACGGCGGAGAGGACGCCGCCTCCCCTGGCAGTGCCGTCAAGCTTTGTCACAACTATGGAGCCTACTGGGGTGGCCTCATGGAACCTCCTGGCTATGTCGTAGGCCCTCTGACCTATGGCCGCGTCTATGACGAGCATCACCTCGTCCGGCCTCACGGCCTCGGCCACCCTCCTCATCTCCTCGAGGAGCCCTACCTCGTCACCGTAGCCGTGCCTCCCGGCCGTGTCAACTATGACAAGCTGGGCCCCCTTGGACAGGAGCTCTGAGACCCCGCGCTTAGCTATCTCCTCGGCCTGGCCGCTCTGCTCACCGTAGAACATGACGCCGGCCTGCTGGGCCAAGGTCTTGAGCTGCTCAAGGGCGCCTGGCCTGTAGGTGTCAGCGCTGACTAGCCCGACCCTGAGCCCCCTAGAGGAGTAGTACCTGGCCAGCTTGCCAGCAGTTGTGGTCTTGCCGGAGCCCTGGACGCCGACAAGGAGGATGACCCACGGCAGCTTCCTCGGCATTACCCTGGGCTCCCCCTCGCCCCCGAAGAGCGAGACGAGCTCATCGTAGACCGCCTTGAGGAACCAGTCCCTCCTGCTGACCCCAGGCGGGGGCTCCTGCTTGAGCGCCCTCTCCTTTACCCTGTCGGTGAGCTGCTTCACTAGGGCGACGTTCACGTCGGCCCTTATGAGCTCCCTCTGTAGGTCCCTGATGAACTCGTTAACCGACTCCTCGTAGCTTCTGCCCCCTCCTAGGAACTTCCTGACGGCCTCCCTTACTCCCTCTAGCACCAAGCCCTCTCTGGGCGCGGAGGGCCCTTGAGGCTAATAACCTCACGGAGCTGAACCGCCCGGGAAGGGGTTTGGCAGGCTACGAGGTCAGGGCTGTGACGTTTCACGCTGGGACCCTCTCTGCCAGCGGGCAGGAGCTTGAGTCCTCCCTTGAGGAGCTGGCGGAGAGGGCCCTGGAGGCCGTGGATTCGGCCAGCTCCGCCACGGGCCTGAGGCCGACATACGTCAGGGTCGCCCTGCCCGGGGTCCGCCTTGAAGACGCTTCGCGCGTGGCCAAGGTGGCCGAGAGGCTCGGCTCCGACTTACTGCTGAACGCGGGCGCCTGGCCCGCCTCGGCGGACCTGGAGAAGCTCGTTGACGTGCCGAGGTCGGGGGTCTACCTCTCAATACTCCTGGCTGAGAGGACCTGGGAGGAGGCCAGGAGGGCCTCAGCCTTCATTCACTCCCTCTCCTCCTCAGACCCAGCCCTGGCAACAAAGGTGGCGATTAACGTAACTGGGGAGGCTCACCTCATAACCCCCTACTACCCGCTCGCCTCAGCGGTCCCCGGCAGGGACATAGTTACGGCAGCCCTGACGTACCCAAGCTACCTGGCCGAGGCCTACTCCAGGGAGGGCCTCCAGGGCCTCAGGAAGGCGATAGTTGAGGCGGGGTCAAGGGCCTGGGCGGTCGTGGAGGAGGTCTCAAGGCTCACGGGCTTCGAGGCAGGAGGGGTTGACCTCAGCGTCTCGCCATGGATGGAGGACTCAAGCCTGGGGCTGGCAGAGCTGGTCTCGGGCGTCAGGATGCCAAGGCCTGGCTTCGCCCTGGGCGTTAGGGCGATAAACGAGGCCATATCTGCGGCCTCTGGGAAGATTAAGACAGTGGGCTTCAACGAGCTCATGCTCCCCCTGGCGGAGGACTCCAAGCTCAAGGCCAGGGCGTCGGAGGGCGACTTAACGGCCAGGTACCTGGCGATGCTGAGCGGCGTGTGCGTGGCAGGCCTTGACATGGTGCCGGTCCCGGCCTCCGTTAACGACGTTGCCGGGCTCTTCCTTGACGTGGCCGCCTACGCGTTGGCCAAGGGCAGGGCCCTCGGGGTCAGGCTGATACCTGTGGAGGGCGCGGAGCCGGGCGACAGGGTAGACCTGGGGAGGTTCGGGGACGCGCCCGTAATACCAATATGAGGGCCTAGGGCCCACTATAGGACATAAGCTTGTTCATCTCTGAGGGCGACAGGGGCTCGAAGCCTCCGGCCACGCCAACGACCTTGGCCTCGGCCTCAAGGCCGCAGAGCCTGTAGGCCCTGAGGCCTGCCGCAGCGAGCCTCTCCAGCTCCTCCTCAGGCCCCAGCGCTATGAGGGAGGGGCCTGCCCCGCTTACGGCCACCCCGTAGGCGCCTTCGGCCATCAGCGCCTTCCTGACCTCGTTAAAGCAGGGCACCAGCGGCGCCCTGTAGGGGGTCACGATCTCGTCGTTCATGACCTTCCCGGCTGACCTTAGGTCGCCCGAGAGGAGGGAGGCCAGGAGCGAGAGGGCCCTGGAGAGGTCCCTCACGTGGGACCTGAAGGGCACAGAGGAAGGCAGGACTGACCTCATGAGCTTAGTCTTCTGCTCAACTGGCTTAAGCAGGGGCCTCAGTACGAGCAGCCTCAGGTCAAGCCTGAAGCTCCTGACGCTCACCTCCTCATCGTCGCCCAGGACCACTACCAGGCCCCCGAAAGAGCTGGCTGCTGCGTTGTCGAAGTGAGGCGAGCCTGCCGCCGCCTCCTCCGCCGCGCCGGCTATCCTCGTCACTTCGGCTGGGCCCAGGCCGAGGTCCAGGGCCTCGGAGGCGGCCGCCAGGGCGGCGACCGACGAGGCAGCGCTTCCCCCAAGGCCCGCCGAGACGGGCACGCCCTTCCATAGTGTGACCCTGAGGTCATACCTCAGCCCCATCGACTTCAGCAGGGACTCAAGGGCTACCTCGGCCGTGTTGGGCGCGCTGACGTGCTTTAAGAAGGGGCCCGTGACGTTGAGCTTCACCCTACCAGGGCCGGGCTCAGCCTCGACGCAGGCCGCGTCGAAGTAGGCCCTGTGCGCTACCGCAAGCGAGTCGAAGCCCGGGCCGAGGTTCGCGCTGCTTGACCACGCCCTGGCGCAGCCCCGCGACATCTTTCTTGGGGACCCTCGGAGGCCTTGGCAGATTTAAGCTTTTCCCACAGTTCTACCATGTATTAAAAGGCGTATACATGCGTCTCTTGGTAAGCCTATATTCTCGTCCATGTAGCCCCTCCGTGGCGACGGTATGGCAGGGCTAGAGGAGGGGCTGTGGGGCCGGATAAAGGACGAGATAGAGGAGCTCTCAAGGAAGGGCTGCTATGAGTCGGTGAGCAACGCCCTAAGCCTCTACATTGCCCCTAAGCTAAGGGTCCTCGCGGCTGCCCTCCTCGGCTACGGGAGGAGGGCCCCCTCGAGGATCCTTGACGTAGGCTGTGGGCCGGGCACGTCAACAGTTGTCCTCAGGGCCCTCTACCCCGAGGCCGAGGTCCTAGCGATTGACCCGGCCTCCTTCAACCTCTTGGCCGCCAAGAGGAGGGTTAGGGAGCCCTCGGGCTGCGTCCAGGCGGTCTTTGAGTCACTTCCCTTCCCTGACTCAACTTTCGACGGCCTGGTGGCCATGTTCTCCTTCAGGGACGTCTCAAGCTACCTCAGGGCCCTTGATGAGGCCAGGAGGGTGCTGAGGCCGGACGGCAGGCTCGTGATACTTGACCTCTACAGGCCCGAGGACCCCCTTGAGCTGGCGGCCTCGATAGGGCACTTCAGGGTGATAGGGCCAATACTGGGGCTCGCCTACGGCTGCGGCCTGGACGGGCTGAAGTTCGCCGACGTCTACCACACTGTTATGAGGATGATGACCCCCAGCGAGCTCGTCAGGGAGGCCAGGAGGAGGTTCAGGAGGGCCGCCTTCGTAAAGACGCCGCTGCTCGCGGGCATACTCACGGCTGAGGGCCCTAGACCCTCGTGAACGTGAACCTTACCACGCTCCCTGACCTGTCGACCTTTGCCACCACCCTCCTGTCGTCCTTGAGCGCGTAGACCACCATGGCGGCGCACTCGAAGGAGTCCATGAGCACCTCCGCGCTCTCGCCAGGCCTCATCTTGTCTATGATCCTCATGGTCAACACGTAGCCCTCTGGGCACACCTTGCCCCTAAGGTCGTAGGTCTGCATGGTCTCTCTATGAATAGAACATGAGCTACCTTTTTAATGATAACTCTATGCAGGGAACATCGCGTTTGATATTATGTACTCTATGAGGGGCCTATTTTTGTCGAGCGCGAGGACCTCGCTGACCCCCCTCAGCAGCTCCTGCTTTACTATGGCTGAGCAGGCGGGGTCATTGAAGGAGGGGTTCCTCATGGCCAGGTAGAAGCCAGCCCCTGACTCGTTGAAGTAAAGGAAGTACGCCCACTCCATGTCGCCTGACACGGCCGGCACCAGGGCCCCCGGCCTCAGGTACCTGAAGGCCCTGGCCGCGTCGCCCAGCTCCCTTGGCAGGCCCGAGTCACATATCATCCAGGTGGCCGAGCACTCCTCTGAGGAGCCCCTCCTGCAGGCCATAGGGTCATTCCTCCTGGCCCTGGGAAGTCCTCGCCCTTAAGGACAGGGGAGGAGGTCAGTTATAAATCCCCTACCTTACACGGGAGCCCGGTGCTAGCGGTTGAAGTTCCTCAGGTGTAAGCCGAGCCAGGTCCCGTCGGGCGTCAGCGGGAAGGTTGCCATAATAGGGGCGGGGACCGCCGGCCTCGGCGCAGCTGGCGTGCTCAGGTGCAAGGGTTACCAGGTAACCGTTTACGACATGCTCCCTGAGCCCGGAGGGATGCTGATCTTCGGCATACACGTTGACAGGATCCCGAAGGGGCCCGTCAGGGAGGGCGTTAAGGAGCTCATGGATGCCGGCATAGAGTTCGTGCTGAACACCAAGGTGGGCAACAGGGGCCTGGAGAAGATGGACGAGCTAGTGAAGCCCAAGAACGTGGTGGACCTCGAGGACATAATAAGGTCGCACGACGCCGTCCTCATAGCCACGGGCACGTGGACCAGCAACAAGTCCAACGTGCCCGGCGAGGACCTGCCATGGGTCTACCCGGCCATGGAGTTCCTCGTGGCGACCCACCTGGCGAAGTTCGGCTACAGGCCGTGGGAGATAGTGCCTGACGTCAAGGGGGACCTGCTGGTCGTAGGGGGAGGCTATACGGCCGAGGACGCCGCCTACGTGCCCAGGACCTACCCCGAGTACAAGGAGAGGGTGAGGAAGGTGGTCCTAAGCTACAGGAGGACCAGGAACGAGGCCCCCATGGGGCCCATGGAGATGACCAACCTTGAGGCCTCCGGCGTCGAGATATGGGAGCTGACGGTCCCCATAGCTTACAGGGAGGAGGCAGGCAGGAGGGTGGTCAGGATAATAAGGAACAGGCTCGTCCAGGTCCCGGGCGAGAAGAGGCCGAGGCCCGAGCCCATACCTGGGAGCGAGTTCGACTCCTACTTTGACTTCGTCCTGGAGGCGATAGGGGAGAGGGCCACGCCGCCCTTTGAGGGGGAGTGCTGCGGCATAAAGCTCGACCCGAAGTGGGGCACCATAGTTGTCGATAAGGACCACATGACCACCAGGAAGGGCGTCTTCGCGGCCGGCGACGTAGTCCACGGGCCTAGCCAGCTCGGCCCCGCCCTCAAGAGCGGCATGGATGCAGCCAACGCCATAATAAGGTACCTGAGCTCAAGGTGAGCCCGCGGCCCTAAGGGCGAGCCTAAGCACGTTTTTCACGTTCTCATAGGTCTCAAGGTTTTCGATCTCCTCGGCTTTGAACCACCTTCCGCTCCTCAGCGAGCCCCCGACCCTCCTGACGAGGAATATTAGGTCGTAGTGGAGGTGCACCTCGTTGGGGTACCTGACTGTCTCAAGGAGTATGGCTAAGGGCATGGGCTCGTCCCAGACGTCGCCGGAGCCAAGGCTGTGCGTGGGCCCCACGACCTTGACCTCAAGGCCTGTCTCCTCTTTGAACTCCCTCTCGGCCGCCTCCCTCGGCGTCTCGTTAGGCTCCACGTGACCGCCTGGGTAGAGCCAGACGCCGAGCCTCTCATGCCTTATCAGGAGGACGCGTCCGTCCTCCACTAGGACCCCACTGGCAACTACGCACTTCCTCAAGGGCTACACCTAGGAGCTCACTTTCTCTGAGAACCTCCTGGCAGCCTCATCAAGCCTCTTCCTGACCTCTTTAGCGGCCTGGTCCCTCAGCCCCCTCAGCTCCTCCACGCCCTTCCTGTGGACTTCCTCAAGCTTCCTCAGCGCCTCCTCCTCAAGCTTCTTGGCCAGGTTCTCAATGGAGCTCAAGGCCTTCCCGGGCTACACGTGCTTAAGGGGAATAAAAAGGCTGAGGTTGACCCTGATACCAGCTAACGAGCTCAAGGCGTCCCTCACGCGCTGAGGGCTCCCGAAAGGGTGTTAAGCCTGCCCCTCGGTACTGTCGGCGGTGCGGCGGTAGTCTAGCCTGGACTAGGACGCCGGCCCTCCAAGCCGGAGGTCCCGGGTTCAAATCCCGGCCGCCGCACCATCTTCATTGAGGTCAGCGCTCCGTCACTAGCTAGGCGTTCCCCTAAGCGCTGTAAGGTCCGAGGGCTCCTGCCCTGGCCTCTAGCCGATGGAGCACAGGGGGTCAGAGGAACTTGAGGCCGCCTGAGGGCCCTCCCCTTGATATCATTGACAGGAATATGAAGTCGAGGACCATTGGCGGGAGCGCTGCCACGAGCGCCATGGAGGCCAGGAGGCCCCACTCTATTGAGGACTCCTGTATCGCGGTGAGGGCGTAGATAGTCACGGTCTGCGCCCCCACGGGCGGGAACTTGAAGTTGTACGGCGTGAAGCTGAACACGAGCGGGTAGAAGAGCGCGTGCCACGTCCCTATTGTAGCCAGGAGGAAGACGCTGAGGAGCACCGGCCTTGAGAGGGGCATTATGAGCCGCGTGAACCTCCTCCTTATCCCGAACAGCTCCCCGACCTCGTCATAGGCCCTCGGGAGGTCGAGGAAGAAGCCGTTCATGAGCCAGAGCCCGTAGGTGACAGAGAAGAGCGGCATTGCCATTATGAGGGCCCACCACGTGTTCAGCAGGTGGAGCCTGGCGAAGAGCAGGTAGAGCGGTATCACGAACGCCATGGGGGGCAGGACGTAGAGGTATATTGAGAGCGGCAGGAGCCACCTGCCCGCCCTCCCCCTGGCCACCTCATAGGCGGCCGGGGCCGCCAGGAGGACAGCCACTACGCCTACTGAGAGGCTGACGACAGTGCTGCTCACTAGGTACGGGACAGCGCCCCTGGCGGCAGCTATGAAGTACTGGATCGTGAACTCCTTAGGGTACATGATCGGGGGCCTCACGAAGTCGAGCACGTCGGGCCTGAAGGCCACGAGGAACATCCAGTAGACGGGCATCACGTCAAAGAAGAGAATCACGGCAAGGAGCGTCAGCGTTATGGCCCTGAAGGCCCAGTCAGGCATACGGATTGACGGGAGGGACCTGAAGACCGGCCTCTGGGCCCTGAGGAGCCTGAACAGGGCCAGCGCCGGTATTGTGGCCAGGACAGCTATGGCGGCCGATACTAGGGCACCCCCTGAGTAGCTGCCGAGGGAGTAGACAGCTTCATACGTCACGATGCCAAGGGTTGTAGTCGCGTAGCCCGGGCCCCCGCCAGTTAGCACGTAGGGGGCGTCGAAGGCGCCGAAGCTGAAGGCCAGCTCTATAACGAAGGCTATCAGTATGGCCTTGCTCGCCATGGGTATCGCCACCTTGGCGTAGTACCTCGAGAGGCCTAGGCCGTCGATCAGCGCGTTCTCCTTGATCTCCTTGGGTATCGCCCTCAGCGTTGCGTAGATTATAATGAAGGGGAAGGTGAGGGAGCCCCAGACGCTCACAAGTATGACGCCCCACATGGCAGTGCTGGCCTCGTTGAGCGGGTCAATGGGTATGTGGAGGAGGTACGTGAACCAGCCCCACCCGCCGCCGTAGAGGCTTATGTACCATATGAGGGCGGCCGAGACGAAGGGCACCGTGTGGGGGAGTACCACGGCGAGGGCAAGGGGGCCCTGGTACCTCTCGCGCAGCGAGTCCACAGCCACGGCGGCCGCCAGGCCTATGAGCGTTGAGAAGCCGGCGTTGGCGAAGGCCAGCACGAGCGTGTTTATGAAGACCTGTTTGAGGGGCACAAGGGCGAGCGAGACCAGGGCGGCCCTGTAGTCTAGGCCCACTATGACGAAGGTGGCAACGAAGGGGGCTACCCCAAAGGCCATTATGTAAGCAAGGTAGGGCAGGGAGAGCCTCAAGGGAACCCGTCTGAGGGTCCAAAAAAGCCAAGTAAAAAAGGTTTGGGAAAAGACCCTTAGACCTAGGAGGTCGTTGATGAAGAGGTCGAGGTCGTTGTCGAGTAATACGTCTCTAGTATCTGCACGTACTCCGCGGCCACATGGTTCAGGACGACCTGCGGCGTGGTGCTGTTGGAGCTCTCAAGGTAGCTGAGGAGAGCGCTTCCCAGGGCGTTGCCAAGGTTACTCGTTACAGGTATCAGCGGCTCCCAGGCGTACCCGTACTCAGCTGAGATCAGGTTGGCCTCAAGCCACACGTGCTCGTACTGTGGCAGGGAGGTGTTTGCCAGCAGAGCCTGGTAGGCCGCCCTTGATATCGGGAAGAGGCCCAGCTTGAGGAACATCTGCTCCTGGACCTGCGGGGACTCTATGAACTGGAGGAACTCGAGCGCCAGCTGCTTGTGGGTCGAGTACTTACTCACGGCGAAGTAGGTGCCGCCAGGCATGGAGTAGTTGCCCGGCAGAGGCGCCATGAGCACGTCAGAGGGGGACACGTTCTCGCTCAGTATGGCCGAGAGCCTAGAGGCGTAGTTTATGGTGGCAGGCCCCTTGCCCTCAGCGAAGAGCTCCGGTACGTTGTCAAACGATACCGAGAACTGGGCCGGGTTGGGCTCATAGCTAACCAGCTGCTGAAGTATCTCAAGGGCCTGCACCCCTGCGCTGGTGTTGATGGCGGGCGGAGGGAACGGGTAATGCCACCAGCTCGGTATGCAGCCCCAGAACTCGACGCCGAAGCCCGGCATGCCATGTATCGTCCCGCAGTTCAGGGTCTGGTTGTTGATGTAGAAGTAGCTGTAGATTGAAGTGAAGCTGGTCAGTATGTCGCCGCCCGATGTGGTGTCCATGGTCAGCACGCCCCAGGGAGTTATGTTGTGCTCGACGAAGAACTTGCTGACGTCAACTACCACGGTCCAGTTGTGCCAGGTCCACGGGTTGAGCTGCATGTGGTACTCGTTGTAGAACTCCTGCTCAAGCGTCGCGTTGTCGAAGTACTTGGCGTTATAGATTATCACCACGTTAGAGACCCACGGGGCCACGCCAGCAATCATTGAAGTGTTTGTGGTCGCGTTGTATATCACGCCGCCGAAGGACTCTGCGGGCCAGAGGAGGTCGCTCACGTTGATGATCGATGAGTTCAGGGGTACCACGTAAGGCGCCAGGAGCCTGGCAGAGGTCGGCGTGAAGGTCACGATGTCATACTGGTTGCCGCCTGCCCTGAGCACGGTCAGCTCGTTATCTATGTACTCGGTGAAGGGGAAGGCCTCTACCTGTACTGAGACGCCTGGGTGCTCCTGCTCGAACAGCGGTATCGCGACCTTCTGGAGGAAGGACTGCGGGGCCCCCGTGTAGGTGGCGATAACTAGCGTCACTGTCGGCGTAGTGGGCGGGGGCGTCGTTGTCGTGGTGGTAGTCGTAGTCACTGGCGTCGTTGAGATGGTGCTCATGGTCTTAGGCGTCGTTGTGGTCACGTGATGCATCGAGACATAGTAATAGGCTAGGCCACCGGCGACCACCACAACAATGATGACGATAACTATGGCCGCCAGGGCCGCCGTTGAGATCGAGGACCTGGGCCTCAAGTCGCCCTACCTATGTTTACGGTAAGGTGAGCGCAATAAAAGGGTGAGGGCCTATGAGAGGGCATCCCTGGCCTTCCTGTTCCTGGGGGCCAGAACGTAAACTATGTCGCAGCAGTCCATGGAGGCCCTCTTAACGTCAATTAGTTCTACCTCCCACCTGTGCAGGGGGCTCCTCACGACGGCCGTGTGGTACTCCCCCCTCTCGCCCAGCGGGTCTGCGCCGTCAGCCCTAGCGAGGCCCAGGAACCAGTCCGCGTTGTCCTTGTCAATAACCGACCCCACGGCCTTCCTCAGCTCCTTCCCCCTTGCCCCAAGCACCTTTATCCTGTAGCCCTCCTCCACGTCCTTCATCAGTACGTCAAGGGTGTCCATGCCCCACAGGGGCTCCCTGAGGCTGCACCCGGCCTCCCTGGCCAGGGACTCCATGTACCTGAGGTGGTCCTCAACGAAGACGTCGCCTGCTATCAGCACGTCAGTGCTGAGCCTCCTCAGAAGCGCGGCTGTCTGGGCGAACTCCCTCCCCCTGTCGAGCCTGGCCACGACCATGGGTACCCCTATAGACTCGGCCACGGCGGATGACGCGGAGAGGTTCTCTATGTGGGGCGACGGCTCGGGGAACTCGTAGACCAGGAAGAGGAATACGTCAACAGGCCAGGAGAGCTGGGCTGCCCTGAGCCCGTCCTTCCCGCCAGAGAACATTGCTACCCTATTGCCCAAGTCCTCCCCCAGGCCGAGAGGGCCCTGGGCTTAATAGCTGGTCAGGAGCCTCCCTCCCTTGTCTGCTATGGCCCTCAGCGCCAGCCCCCTTATGTGAACCAGCGTCGCCCTGCCGTGGTAGACCCCTCCCTCCTCAAGGCGGAGGTTGAGGCCCAGCCTCTGGCCTATCCTCACGGCCGGCGAGTTCTCAGCGTGAACGTAGGCCTCCATGGTCTCAAAGCCCCTCCTATAAGCCTCGAGGATCAGCAGGGCCGCCAGGACCGTCGCTATGCCCCTCCCCCTGTGCTGGGGGAGCACGGCGAACGCCAGCTCAGCCTGGGCGCAGTCCGAGAACCCCTCGCCCAGCCCCACTATCTCGCTGCCCGCGAAGGCCCCTATGGCGTAGTTGCAGGGGCTTGAGAAGAGCCTCCTGGCGTGGCCCTCGAAGTCCTTGAATATCCCAAGGAACCTGTAGTAGAGGGAGTAGGTGTCGAGGGACTCGTAGAACCTCACGACCAGGTTCGAGTCCTCGTTACAGAGGACCCTGAACCTGTACCTGGCGTCCTTGGCCTCAAGCTCCGCCAGCTCGGAGGGGGCGCAGGACACGCTGGCACCGCGCCTCCGAGGAAAATACGAAATAAAAAGAAAGAGGTGTTGAGCTTAGGCTAGGCTGGGAGCACGCCCTCTTGAACGACCAGTTAAGGACTACGGCGGCCCCCAGGTAGAGGGCGTTGAGCCCAGTTATGAGGCCTATCCAGCCCCCTGCCCTTATTATGACTGTGCTGCTCGCTAGGAAGCCGGCCGCCAGGACCCAGAAGGTTATCGTGAGCAGGGCCAGGACGCTCATGAGCACCCTGGCCTTCAGGGCGTTGGCGCCCACCGTGTAGATCAGGGTCAGTATGCCCCAGAATATGAACCAGGTCCCTATCTCAGGGCCTCCGGAGAAGACATGTATGTCATCCCGTGTGCTTGGCTTTATACATATTAGAAGGACTCCGTATAGTGGGATTCATTACGCTCTGTCCCACTTATACCCTAGTTAAATAAGTTTATATAATATTTTGTTTAGAATGGCTTTTGACGGCCCTTAGCCTTCACACTATGTATATAGAGAGCGCGCCTTTTTAAGATCCTAGATTTAATAGTGGCGCGGGTTACGCCAATTGGGGGTGCAAGGGTCTCCCTACTTGGCTCAAGGGGGTCAAAGGCCAGCGAGAGGGTTCTCTGGGACCTGAGGATCGAGGAGTTAGTTGATGATATCCTGGGTAAGAACAAGGACCAGTTCCTAGCTGATGTCTTCAAGGAGCCGCTCACCGACAGGGATGCTATCGCCTTCAGGCAGAGGGTGTTTGAGGACCTTATGGACGAGAGGGCATACGCCGTGGCAAGGGGCTTCGTAGAGGGGGTCAAAGAGGTCAGCAGGCTGCTGAGCCTGGAGGCAGACGCGTACGAGGAGTTCGGGTATGGCCTCCACCTCGACGCCGCCCTGGCCTATGTAAACACGCTGGAGGCCACGTTAAGCTCGCTGCGAGGCCTGAACGTAAGGTCTGAGGGCCTCATCCATTTCATCAGCTACCTCGAGGACCTGGTTCGGAGCGAGGGGTTCCAGGCCTTAAAGGGGCTAGCGTACAAGGCAAAGGCCGCCAGGGACAGGATAAAGGCCAGGGTAAGCATAAGCGGGGACAGGATAAGGGTCACAGAGGACGGCGGCGAGGACCTGTCGTCAAGGGTTGAGCGGCTTTTCTCGAGGTTCAAGTGGCAACAGGTCCGCCAGATCAGGTTCACGAGCAGCTACGGGCAGATGACCCACGTTCACGCCATGATATTAAGGGGCATATACGATATCTTCAAGGAGGATTTCGACGTAATGAGGAAGCTGAAGGAGGAGTTCCCCAACATAATAGACGAGGGCGTCAAGTCCTTCACTGAGGAGCTGGAGTTCTACCTCAGGTACATCGAATACATGAATGCCATCAAGTCCAAGGGGTACAAATTCTCAATACCGCAGTTCACCGAGGACGGGTCAATTCACGTCAAGGGCTTCTACAACCTGCTGTTGGCCAGGAAGGGCACGGCGGTGGCTAATGACATACGCACGTCAGGCCAAAGGAGGGTGTTCGTGATAACTGGCATGAACAGCAGCGGGAAGACGACATTTGCCATCACCTTTGGCCAGCTGGCCTTCCTCGCATCGATAGGTGTGCCCGTCCCAGCGGAAGAGGCCAGGATGCCCCTTTTCTCTAAGATATTGACTGCCTTCCCTATTGAAGAGGGCAGGCTGGAGGGCTTAAGCAGGCTTGAGGAGGACGTGGTCAGGGCCCTAGACATATTGAGGGCGGCTGACGACAGGACGCTGATCATAGTTAACGAGCTCTTCTCAGCCACAACGTCAGATGAGGGCTTTGAGCTCGCGAGCCGCTTCATTAAGGAGGTGATGAGCAGGGACTCGTACCTCATTTACGTCACGTTCATCACGAGGCTGGCCTCGCTCGAAGGCGTGATAAGCCTCGTGTCGCAGGTGAAGGACGGGAGGCCTACCTTCAAGATCGTGGAGGGAGGCCCTCCGTCAAGCTACATGGCCGTTCAGATAGCCGCAAGGCATCAGCTGCTCTACGATGACGTAAGGGGCCGCGTCGGAGGGGACCCCCATGATACAGTTTGACCTTCTCAGGGCAGGCGGCGCTGAGGTGAAGGGCCGGGAAGACCTGGTAAGGGACCTGGAGCTTGACAAGATTATAAACGCCGTGGCCCAGAAGGACGAGCTGATCAGGGACGTGTGGACCCGCATGCTCCTGATGCCGGAAACCGACGTGGAGTCCATAAGGTACAGGCAGGAGGCCGTCAGGGACGCTATTCGCAACAGAAACGCCATAGTTGAGCTATATAACTTCACAAGGGACGTCATAACTAGGACCAGGAGGGCAACCTTCCTCGTGACCTATGATAACCCGGAGCTAGTGGTCTTTGAGACGGCCGCTGGCATGAGGATCATGATAGATGCCTTCAAGGACCTGAAGGGCATCCTCGGCAGGGCAAGCTTCTCGTCTCAGGCCTTCCGGGGCCTGGTGGACACGCTAAGGGAGAACGCGGACGAAGGCTTTATAGCCTCGGCGAAGGAGCTACTGAGCATCTTTGACATCAGGAACGACACAATGGAGTTCTCAGTAAGGCTCGGCGCCCAAAATATGTTGGCTGACCCTACGCTTTTGGTCCCTAAAAAGGAAGGTGGTATAATAAAGAAATTATTTAACAAGGAAAGGGCTTACGAGTTCAGGCTGGACCCTCACGACGAAAGGGGCGCGGAGATACTGGGGGACATCAGGAAGTGGGTCCTCGCCAACATAGCGCCAACCATGCTGAACGCCTACGAGAGCCTGTTGCGGTTCTACACAACCCTGAGCGAGCAGCTGGCCTTCTTCGTGGGGGCTATAAACCTTCACGACCTCTTCCAGAGGCTTGAGCTGCCCTTAGCGTACCCCGAGTTCTCTGAGGGCACGCTGTCGTTCAGGGACCTGCACTGCCTCTCCCTCGCGATATCGCTTAACAGGAGGCCTGTCCCGAACTCTCTGGAGACCCGTAACGTTAGCGCGTTCATAATAACTGGCGTCAACAGGGGCGGCAAGACGACCTTCCTGAAGTCTGTAGGCCAGGCGATACTGCTCGCGAGGGCAGGGGTCTTCGTGCCTGCCAGCAGGCTGGTGTTGCCCTCGGCTGGGGCCGTTCACACGCACTTCCAGAGGGAGGAGGAGAGGAGTATGTCCTATGGGAAGTTCGAGGAGGAGGTTATAAGGTTCAGTAGGATTGTCGACTCGCTGAGGCCCGGGGACTACGTGCTGATGAACGAGAGCTTCTCAACAACTAACCAGGTTGAGGCCTCAGAGGTCGCCAGGCAGGTCGTGCAGGCCCTGGTTGACAGCGGGGTGACGGTCTTCTACGTCACGTTCCTGCAGGACTTCATATACCGCTTCATTAGGGATAACGGGGGCAGAGCTATCCTGCTGGTGCCTGAGAGGCTGAAGGATGGAACCAGGACCTTCAGGTTACTTCAGGGCTCCGTTCAGCCGGGGTACGCGCTGGAGATCTGGGATAAACTGATGAGAAGCGGCAGCAGCGGTGGACGGAGCCCCTGAGCCTGTTTACCGATCCCATGAACAGCGAACGTCAGAGGCCCCCAAGGCCTTGGCTGACCTCCTCCCTGCCCTAAAGGGCTAGGCTTGCCTTTCGCTTTTGTCAGACAGGGAAGCAACCCGCCGCTGGGCGTGAGTGAGCCAGGACGGGTTAGTAGCTGTGAATTCCGTGAAAGCAGTTCAACGTAACGTCTTCGCGCTTAGAAAGCGTCAGACTTTAAAGCTCGCTGAGCTGTAGGCCTCGTCTATACATGAGACCTTGTAGACTTCCTCGGCGACGCCGTGGGCGTAGCCCTCAAGTTCCTTCCCCCTCATGCCTGAGGCCAGGAGGGTCATGAAGACCTCCTCCATGTACTCCCTCAGGCTGGCGTTTGAGACCGCTGGGTAGTCAGAGCCGTAGATGACCCTGCCCTTCGGGAAGTCCCTTAGCACCATGGGCACTAGCTGAGGGGGCAGGGCGGAGGTGTCAACGAGGACGTTGTCGAAGCTCCTGGCCAGGGCCAGGGTCTCCTCAAAGAAGACCCCTGGGGCTATCGCGCTGTAGCCCCCCGCGTGGGCTATGATCACCGGCGCGTCCCTGTGGGACCTCAGGTGAGCCTCAAGCCTTGACGGGTCCCCGTACTTGCAGAACCTGGGCAGCTCCCATATGCCAGGGTCGCAGCCGCCGTGGACTATGACAGGGAGCCCCCTGGACTCGGCCACCTCCAGGACGACGCCCACCTGGGGGGAGTCGAGGTGCTGGAGGAACAGCGTAGAGATCACCTTGAAGCCCCTGAAACCCCTTGAGGCGGCGGCCTCGAGGACGAAGGCCAGCTCTTCGGGGGCGAGGGAGAGGTTCGCCGGGAAGACCGGGGCGAAGTTGCTCAGGGCGGACATGTGCTGGTGCCTGGCGAAGGTGCAGAAGTCCTCTGCCAGCCTGACGGCGTTAACGTAGAGGACCTCGGGCTGGAGGTACTCCATTACGCCAGATGCGTACTTCTCTATGATTGGCCTGGCCCTCTCGAACTCCCTGTTAACGTCGTCTATGGTCACCTTTGAGAGGACGTCCTTGAAGGGCGGTATCCCTATTATGACGGCCCCCCTGACGCCGGCGTCCACGAGACCCCTTATGTAGTCGTTGACCTCCTTGGTTGTCCTAAGGAGGGGCATGTGGACGTGGCCGTCTATGACGCAGCTTACCGGGACGTCAGCCCTCAGCGCCTGCACCCACCGCTGTACCCTGGCCTGCGCTTTTACGCTTGCGCCCCTGCTTGCAGGGCCTCAGGCCGAGCCCCCTGATCAGCTCGTCAGGGCTCTGGCCCGGGGCTAGGTAGTAGGACCTGCACGGCCCTCCGGGGGTAGCGCTGACAGACTTCAGCAGCCCCTTCCTGACCAGCGAGGCGAGGGCCACCCAGACAGTGCCCTTCGGGAGGCCGGTGGCCTTCATGACCTCCTCCCTCGTGTGGGCACCCGCCTCAACGGCCTTAAGTATGGCCTGCTGGACCCTCCCGACCCTCCTTGACCTGCCGTCAAGGGACCTCTGGGCGGCGGGGAGCCAGATCACCGCGGGCCCCTGGGCTGTCACTGTGCCGTCAGCGTAGCAAGTGACGTCCCCGAACCTCACGACAACGCCTATGCTCTCGCACGGGACGGCCTCTGACAAGCCCTTTCCCTCAGCTGAGGAGAGCTCAGGGTACAATAGCTTGGGGAGGTTTTTATCCTTCAGGCGACATATCGTCCTGGGCCCGTAGCTCAGCCAGGACCAGAGCGCCGGCCTTCGGAGCCGGAGGTCCCGGGTTCAAGTCCCGGCGGGCCCGTGGACCCCTTGGCCCTTCAAGCGGCCTGAAGAGGTTCGCAGGTCCTGGAGGCAACGACGTTACCTACATGGCTTTGACTGACTGGCTGAAGCACCCCTGTAGGTCCACAAAGCCTTAGGCCCCGGGCTAGAGGTGCTTATCTAGCTCTCTATACAGCTCCTCCCACTCCTCGCCCTGGCCCAGGAGCCTTCCCCTGACCAGCGCCTGGTAGAGGTCGTGAAGCATGACGTGGTGAAACGCCTCGTCCCTTAGGATAAGCCTGAGTATGAATGAGAGCTGCGGGTCCTGGGCAACCGCGGGGTCCCTCATGGCGGCCTCGAAGAACCTAAGGGCCTCCTCCTCGACCTCTACGTGCTCCCTTATCCTGGCCAGCGACTCATCGGCCTCGGCTATCGCAGGCCCCTCGCCTTTGCCCTCGACAAGCCTTGCGGCCTCAAGGAGCAGCGCTCTATGCTTCTGGGAGTCCATGGCTACTGCGGTAAGGACCGCCCTGACAAGAGGGTTCTCGACGTTTTTAGCTGTCTCGAGGATCTTCTCAGCGTGCCTCACCTCCTCGTCGGCCCAGGCCTCCAGCCTTGACTTGAGCTCCCCCGCAGACAATCAGCGTCCCAGGTCAGTAGCGTGTTCACCATTATAAGTGATACGCTATAATTTTATATCATATTACAAATTTGCAGTTTAGCTACCAACCTTTGAGGCCTCGCCTGGCGCTGGGCTGCGGCGTTGCCTAGGCTTCGCCCATGAAGGCCTCGGCTTCAGGAAGAAGGCGAGAAAAGGTCAAGAGGAGGCTTAAGGGAACGGCCAATGGTCACGGGAGCGCTATCCCGACGGCGCCCACGTAGATCACCACTATGAGGAACACGAAGGCGTCAATCAGCGAGGCTGCGGCGCCAATCTTCCTCAGCGTAGCGTTCCCCGTGTATCCGGCGGCGCCTAGGGAGATCGTCGCTATCACGAGGAGCCCTAGCGCCATCGACAGAGCGTAGAGCCCGTGCCCGGCCGCGAATATGGTGAAGTACAGGAACAGCAGCCCCGTGAACCACACGGCGTGGTTGACGGCCATCCTGTTCCCGCCGCCTATGGCCAGTGGGAGGCCCAGGGCCCAGAGAAGCAGGGTGAAGGCAGCCGCCATTATTGCCCCGAATGCGTTCCCGTCAGCTATTATGAAGCCCAGCGCTATGGTCTCCAGCAGGGCGCCCGACAGGAGGACTCAGCCGAAGTCCCTGGGGTCATTCTTTCCCTTGGGCAGGTTCAGCTCAACAAAGCCTATGACCAAGGTCATGACCGCAGCCTCCCACAGAAGGGTGTTCAGGGCCGCCTCAGACAGGGACGGACTACCGGACATGGGTTTCACGCTGTTGTGGCATTTATGTGAAACCCTTTATAAGAATTCTCTGAAAACTGATAAGTATCCAGCCTTGTAGACAACAGCATATATGTTCATAGACGCAACACTTTTTTAAAAGGGTGCTTGATAGGGGGCTGGGACGAAGTGTGTCAGCCCCAGGCTTCGGGGGCAAGCCCATCCTTATCCTCCCACAGGTCTCATACCTGAGGGCTCAGGCCGAGAAGGACCCCATAGCCTTCTGGGACTCAGTGGCGAGGGAGGAGACAGACCTAATCTACTGGAGGAGGCTCTGGGACAAGACGTTCGAGTGGGAGCCAGGCAAGCCCTACAGGTGGTTCGTGGGCGGCATAACGAACGCCCACTACAGCCACGTCGACTACCCCATCCAGAAGGGGTTCGGCAACAAGGCCATCTACATCTATGAGAACGCGGAGCTCGGCATAACCAGGACGTATACCTTCCTTCAGTTTGACGATATGGTCCGCCGCTACGCGGCCGCCATGAGGGCCCTCGGCGTGGGGAAGGGCGACAGGGTGCTCCTCTACATGCCCACCAGGGTTGAGGCCATAGCGGTGCTCCACGCGGCCGCCAGGATAGGCGCCATAGCCTCGTCGGTCTACGCTGGCTTCTCAGCCAAGGCCCTCCTTGACAGGATTGAGCTCATAGGGGCCAAGGTCATATTCACGCAGGACTTCAACATGAGGAGGGGCAAGCTGATAGACCTCAAGGGGATTGTTGACGAGGCCCTTAGGTCGAAGGAGAGGACTACAGTGGAGAAGGTTGTGGTGTTTAAGTCAGAGTACACCGAGAAGGAGCCCCAGATGCAGGGCGGCCGCGACATGTTCTTCGAGGAGTTCCTCAGCATGAGCAAGGACGGCTCCCCCGAGGTGGAGTGGGTGGAGTCGAACGAGCCCCTCTTCATAACCCCTACCTCAGGCACTACAGCGAAGCCTAAGCCGGTGGTTCACAAGCACGGGCCCTTCCAGGTGCACGTGGTGGCCATGGGCAGGTGGGTCTACGACCTCGGCCCTGAGGACACCTGGTTCATAACGAGCGACGTGGGCTGGCAGGCCGGCGTCAGCTACATGGTCTGGGGCGTGCCCATATTCGGCGCCACCAGCGTGGTCTTCGACGGCGTCCCTGACTACCCGAGGCCCGACATGTGGTGGGAGGTCATAGAGCGCAACAGGGTCACGAAGCTCTGGATATCGCCCACTGGCATAAGGCTTCTGAGCAAGTACGGCACCGAGTACGCGAGGAAGCACGACCTGTCGAGCCTGAAAGTGGTCTTCAGCGCCGGGGAGCCCCTGAACCCCGAGCCCCTCAAGTGGCTCATGTACGACATCCTTGAGGGGAGGGTGCCCGTGATAGACCACTACTGGCAGACCGAGACGGGAGGGCCCGTTGTCGGCAACCCCTACGGGATACAGATGATGCCGATAAAGCCTGGCAGTGCGGGCATACCCCTGCCCGGCATCCTGGGTATGGTGGTCAGCGAGGAGACCGGACAGCCAGCTAAGCCGGGCGAGAAGGGCGTCTTCGTTATCAAGCACCCGTTCCCAGGCTTCACTTCAGAGCTCTGGCAGGACTACCAGTGGTACGTCAGGTCCTACTGGGAGGCCAGGCCCCAGCTCAAGGGGCTCATATACTCTGGCGACGCCGCCATGGTTGACGAGGACGGCTACTTGTGGTTCCTCGGGAGGGCTGACGACGTGATAAAGATATCAGCCCACAGGATAGGCACCTTCGAGCTGGAGAGCGCCCTGGTCTCTCACCCAGCGGTCGCCGAGGCCGCAGTCATAGGGGTGCCTGACCCCGAGAAGGGGCAGGTGGCCGTGGGCTTCGTGGTGCTCAAGGAGGGCTACAGGCCCAGCGAGGAGCTTAAGAAGGAGCTCATAGAGCACATCAGGAAGACCTTCGGCCCCATAGCGGTATTCAAGACCATAGAGATAGTGAAGGCCCTGCCCAAGACCAGGAGCGGGAAGATAATGAGGAGGGTCATCAGGGCGGTCTACCTCAACGAGCCGCTAGGCGACGTCTCGACCCTTGAGGACGAGGGCCAGGTGGAGGAGATAAGGAGGGCCATAGAGCAGTTCAAGAAGGCCATGGAGGAAAGGGGGCCTTAGGGGCAAGCGGGGCTGGCCACGGAGTACGCAGCCCTAAGACGCTGTAAGACCCCTTGAGAGGCTAAGGCTTGAAGGAGAAGCTCTGACAGGCATGGATTTTAAAAGGCCGTCGAGAGGTCAGGTCTTTTAGGCAGTAGGCCCTTAAGCCTTCTCCTGCCTCCCTAGACAAGGCCGATGAAGAGACCATCAGTGGTCCGACCTAGCGGGATGAGAGGGGGTTACCCCTCGAGGCCCTCCCCGCTGGCCTAGGCCTACAGGGCGCACAGGTGTGCCGACGTCCTCTCCTTACGCCTCTGCCTGCCGTCCCCCTCTTCTTGCCTGGCCATACACTAAGCCCGAGGGCGCGCCTGAGGTACAAGAGGGACAAGACGCTGGAGGAGGCCGTGAGGTGCGTCGCGAGAAGCCTCGGCCTCACCTACATAGACCCCGAGAGGCTCTACGTCATAAGGAGCTACGGCTCCAGGTCAAGGGCCACAGCAAGGATATACATGATGCCATCTGCCTGGAGGTTCGCCCTCAACATGGGGCCCGTCTACCTCATAGAGTTCATATCAGAGAGGTTCGACAGGCTGACGCCAATGGGGAAGGCGGAGGTCATAGTACACGAGCTCCTCCACATACCCCCTGCGTTCAGCGGCGGCCTGAGGCCCCACGGGAGGCTCGTCAACGACGGGCTCGCCAGGAGGCTGACCTCGAGGGTTGACGAGGGCTGCCTGAGGCTTTTAGGCGGCCACGGCGAGGGCGGTAGTACAGTCGCCTGAGCCCAATCGCGGCGAAGGGCTACCCCCTGCCCACGGTCCCTATCGGTAGGACCTGTGGGCGCTCAGGCCTTACGAGGCCTGAAACCTGCTGAGCTAAGGGCCTCCTTGGGAGCTGCCAGGCCTTGAGCTCTCAGGGCCCGAACACCTGTTTAGCCCCTCCAGGAGTACAGACCTGCAGTCGGCCTTCAGGCTGCCAGCGAGGACAGACTCCTCAGAGGGAGCCAGCTCGCCCCAGACCCTGAGGGGCTCAAGTGTAAGCTTACCGCCCTTAGCATAGAGGTAGAGGACGTTATCGTAGTAGGTCGAGAGCGGCGCCCTCCAGGCGTCCTCCCTGGGCGAGGCGTAGAGGTGGAAGGTCATTATGCCCATGGAGGCCCTGCGCACCAGCACCCTGTAAGTGGCGTTAACGTAGTCGCTAGGGGTCATGAACTTGCGAAGCATGTGGACGCCCTCGGCCACGACTACGTCAGGCCTGAAGTCCCTGTCGCTCGTGTAAGCCATCAGCTCAGTCTCTCCTACCGTCAACAACGAGGCGTCATAACTTTCCACCGACAGGTTGTTGAGTTTGTCGCCCAGAAGTTCACCGCAGGCCGCAAGCAGGTCCCTTATGCTGGCCACGCTATGAATGTAGGAGCCGTACTTCACCCTGAGGCCTGAGGCCACTGCCGGCGCCACTAGGTAGTAGACGGAGAACCTGAGCGGGTCGACTGAGGGATCGTAAAGTATGAGGGTCCCCATGCCCGGCCTCAGCGTCAGCTCGCCCAGCCTGCACGTTCTCTCGGACCTGGCGCCACTCGGCAACGCCTCATGCCTCAGAGGGGGAGGGAACTCTATCCCCCTCGCGGTAAACGTGTAGGGCATAGAGGCGTACTCAACGCTCGTCCCCCTCATCTTCCTTATCTCGGCGTACCTCTCTATCTTGCCCTTGACGTAACGGTACTTCATTATTATGACGCCGTCTGCTATGAACTCCTCGGGGCCCAGCTGGGATGACTCAGCCCCGAAGGGGAGCTCTGCTATCAGAAGAGAGGTCGCTCCCCTGAGCTTAAGGCCGAGGTAAAGCGCCGAGTGAAGTACCTCCCTCACCCTCGTCGGGTCCTTGGCCAGCTGCTCAACGGTGGTCACGCTGTCTATGACGACGCGCCTCGCCTTCATTGTGTCGACCTGGAGAAGGATGTCCTCGATGAGGTTGCTTAGCGCCTCAGGGTCACTCACGTTAAGCGCCTCATAGTACCTGAAGAGCCCCTTCTCCTCCAGCGGCCTGAAGTCCATGCCGAACGAGAGCGCGTTCTCGATGAACACGCTCCTGGGCTCGACGAAGCTCACGTATATCGAGGGCTCCCCGGAGGAGGCGCCGGCGTAAGCGAACTGGGACGCAAGGGTTGTCTTCCCGGCCCCAGGGTAGCCGGCAACCAGGACAACCGAGCCCATTGGCACACCGCTTGCGAACAGCTCGTCAAGGCCTGGGACGCCTAGCCTGATCCTCTGCCTCTCGTAACTCAACGGGGTCCCCCTTTCCTATAGTTAGCACTTTATTTTAAGCTAACGCTTCGAAAGGAACGCGATTACCCGACTAAGTTGACGAGCTGAAGGTAACGCCTATCCCTTAAGCCGCTCGGCCAGGTCGTAGAGGGCGCACGAGAGGGCGCAGGCCACGTCCCAGGCCTTGAGCGGCTCCCCTCCCCTTATCCTGACCATCTTGGTCGCCAGGGACAGCACGTCCTTGGAGAAGGGCCCCCTTGGGAAGGCCCCGAAGCCTATGGCTGACCCTGTCTCGTAGGCCTCCCTCACTATGTCTGCGGGCCTCTCCTCGACCTCAGCGTCCTCGCTCAGCAGTATGAGCCCCCTGTTGCCCAGGAACTCCCTTAGGTCCTTGGCCGCGGTCCATATCAGCGGCTCCCCCTCAGGCGGGGCCCTGCCGAGCCTGAGCACCTGGGCCATGAGGCCCTTGAAGCGGTCGTAGTTCTTCGGCAACCTCACGCCCGGCGAGAACGCGATCACCCTGCCGTCCTGGAGGTGCACGAAGACCTCGGCAAGCCCCTCCCTCACCGGCGCCTTCTCGAGGAGGTTGAGGAGGCTCAGGTGCACTATGTCTGGCCTGCCCCTCCTCCACCAGGCCTCAAGCGACCTCATGGCCTTCCAGTGTATGCCAGCGTCAAGCAGCATCTCCCCTGGCCTCAGGCCGTACCTCCTGGCTGTCCTCACGACCTGGGGGTGGCCCGCTATCTGCTCGGGGATAAGCTCAAGGGCGGCCTCAAGGAGGACCACTGTGACCTTGGCCATAAGCTCATCCTCAGCGATCGGTAGGCCTCTTCATCGGTGCTCTCGGAAACCCTGCCGTTTGTCCCTAGGCGCTCATACTCATTAATTTGCGTTCGCTCGTCGCGCCTAGGGACTTCCGCCTCGTCCATAGGGGCTCGCCGTCCCCTATGGCGTCATGGGCGGCCGTCGAGCCCAACGGAACGGGGCTCCCATCTACAGGGGCTGAGGGGCCTCATAGCTCTCATCTCCCTCGCCCTTGGGGCAGCGCCCCCATCAGGCGAGGGGTCATCCGTGAGACCTGTCACAGGTATTACCATAAAAAGGCCTCCATTTATGTGAAAAGTGTTCAGCCATGTCATCACTGGTTGCCAGAGGGGAGGAGAGGGTTTTCTGCGTTTCCACAGTACGTGAGCTCTAGCCTGGACCGTCCTGGCGTCTGACAACCTCTGCCTTTTAACGCCCTCAGGGGGACTGGTGTGTCGGGCAACATGTCAAAGGGGCAGTGGAGGTACTCAAGGGGCTACCTGAGGCTGGTCTCCACGGTCACCGCCTTCGCGGCCATCCTCACGCCCCTGGACAGCACCATAGTCAGCGTCTCCCTCCCAGCCATAGCGAGGGGGCTGAGGGCCTCCTACCTGGAGACCATATGGGTCCCCATGGGCTACCTGGTCTCGCTCTCCGCCTTCCTCCTCCTGTTCGGGAGGCTTGGCGACGTGAAGGGCAGGAGGAGGGTCTTCACGACCGGGTTCCTCGTGTTCACCGTGGCCACGGTCATGTGCGCCCTCTCGATGAGCGGGGCAGAGCTTGACGCCTGGAGGGTGGTCCAGGGCATGGGGGCGGCTATGATACTGGCCAACAGCGGCGCCATAATAACTGACGCCTACCCGCCCTGGGAGAGGGGCAAGGCCTTCGGCTACTGGACCCTTGCCGTCTACACGGGGACCACGGTGGGCCCCGTCCTGGGAGGGGCGATAACGACCCTGAGGGCCATAGCTGGGGTTCCGAGCTGGAGGTGGGTCTTCCTCGTGACCGTGCCCCTTGCCCTGACAGGCTACCTGCTCTCGCAGGCCTACCTCAAGGAGTCCGTGGGGCAGCCGGGCCAGCCCATTGATGCAACGGGCGGCGCCCTGGCCGCCGTGGGGGTAGCGGCCTCCCTCTTCGGCCTGACGGCGGCCTCCTTTGAGGGCTGGTCGCCCCCTTACCTGGCCCTCCTGGCCATAGGGGTCGCCCTCATAGCGGCGTTCGTTGCATGGGAGGCCAGGCTGGGCCCCCTGGCCCTCCTCGACGTGGGCCTCTTCAGGTCTGTCCAGTTCTCCATGGGCAACCTGGCGGCCCTCCTGAACTACGCCGGCTACTTCTTCGTCCCCTTCTTCCTCAGCTACTACATGATAGTGGTCCTGGGCATGAGGCCCATAGAGGCCAGCCTCGCCCTCCTATCGCTCTCCCTAGCAATGGTTGTCCTATCGCCCATAAGCGGCAGGCTGTCAGACAGGGTGGGCGCCAGGCCCCTCGCCACGGCCGGGATGCTGCTGATAGCCCTCGGCCTCCTGCTCCTCATACCGCTGGGCCTCAGGGCCACCCTGGCGGACGTGACCTGGAGGGCCCTCATAATCGGCGTGGGCATGGGCCTCTTCTCAAGCCCCAACACGGCCTCGGTAATGGGCGCGGCCCCGAGGGAGAGGCTGGCAGTGGCCTCGGCAACGCTGAGCCTCATGAGGTTCTACGGCCAGTCCCTCAGCCTCGCCCTGGCCAGCTCCCTTGCAGCGGTATACATACCCAGGCCCGTCCTGGTGAGCGTCTTCACCGGGCTGCCCGTGAGCGCCGCGGCCAGCGCCCTCGACTTCATCAGGGGAGTGAGGCTCGTCTACGAGGTCATGGTAGTGCTAGTCATAGTTGGAGCCGTAGCGTCAGCCATGAGGGGGCGCGAGAGTAGGGCCTAGGCCTTCAGGCGTTGGCCTGCAATGCGGCGACTTTATAGTTAACAAGGGGTTCAAAGGGGGCGGAAGACTCCATCCGTAAGGGTGAAGATGGGTAGCCCCCTTTGTAAAACTTATATACTTCTCTTTCATTATTCTCTTGATGCCTACCGTAGGGTTCCGTTTTAGAGCGTACGCCAATGAACAAACGTTGAGGGCGTTAAAAGCCCAGTTGATGTTAGCATGTGAGGTATACAACACCCTACGGTGGGCAGATATTTATTTTTACCAGAGGGATGGAAAAGGCCTAACCGAGACGGAGCTGAGGCAGTTAGCCCTCGACCTGAGAAAACAGGATGAGAGATACCAACAACTATATTCTCAGACACTGCAGCAGGTTGCTGACCGTTATTATGAAGCCAGAAAGAGGTTCTTCGAAGGGTTAGCGCGTTACCCGAAGGAAAAGAAAGCACACAAGTGGTACTCCCTTGTATACCCTCAGTCGGGCTGGAAAACACTGAGGGTAAGAGAAATAAGGACAAAAAGTAAGAAGAACAAGAAGGTAATAACACTAAGGCTGTCAAACCTAGGGGTCTTCAACGTTATTGTTCACAGGGACTTTCCGCTGGACAAGGTAAAGAGGGTAGCAGTGAAATTAACACCATCAGGGAGAGTGTACATTACTTTCGTTGTGGATCAAGAGCACTACCCTCAACTCCTTAAGACAGGGAAAGTGGTAGCTGTGGACGTTGGTGTAGAGAAACTTCTCACTACCTCTGATGGGGAATATGTCCCCAACCAGAGGCCTTACGAGAAGGCGCTCAACAAGACAAGGAGACTTCATAAAGCTCTTTCAAGAAAGAAGTTCCTGTCCCACAACTGGTTTAAGGCAAAGGTTCGCCTAGCAAGGGCTTATGAGCACTTGAAGAACCTCAGGAAGGACTTATACATGAAGCTCGGTAAGTGGTTTGCCGAGCATTACGACGTCCTCGTGATGGAGGACATTCAAGTTAAACAACTCGTCGACAAGTCGGGTAAAAAGCTGAGGATGAGGCTTCATGATGTTGCTTTCCACGAACTTAGGAGTATCATGGAATATCAGCTAAACAAGTACGGAAGGAAACTCATCTTAGTGAACCCTGCTTTCACTTCAATGACTTGCGCTAGGTGTGGATACGTTAAGAAGGATCTAACACTTGCCGACCGTATTTTTGTCTGCCCCAGGTGCGGTTGGACTGTAGACCGTGACTATAACGCTGCTCTTAACTTGTTAAGAGATGCGGGGTGGGAGCCACCCTTAGTGCCTGTGGAGCTCCGCCCTCTACCCGTAGCGATGAGCTACGGGCAAGGTGGGGCTTTGAAGCAGGAAGCCCTGCCCTTTAGGACGGGGTAGCTCACAACGTGCCCTAGGCCCAGCTGCCAGGGCCTCGCTTGAGGTTCACAGTCAGAAGGGCCCTCGAGGTCGCAGGCCCCGAGGCCGCCTGGGCGGTCGTTAAGGACGTTGAGGACATGTCAAGGTACTGGCGCGGCCACAGGGAGGTCAGGGCGAGGAGGCTTGAGGACGGCTCCTGGGACCTGGCGATAAGGTTCGCCTTCCTGGGCCCCAACAACAGGGGGAGGGCAAGGGCAACGCTCGACGAGGCCGCTAGGACGCTGACCCTAAGCTACTATGAGGGGCCCGTAAAGGGCGTGGTGAAGGTCTACGTAACGGAGAGCGAGATCGTGACCGAGTGGGACGTCAGCCTGGCCTGGTACCTCAGGCCGCTTGAGGCGTGGGTTAAACGGCACTTCATGAAGGGCGCCCAGCACGCGCTCGACAGGATAGTAGAGGCCGCCAGGGCCTCTCTGACGCGGGGCGAGCCCTCTAGGGCCCTCAGCGTAGGTGAACGCTAGGCGTGGCCCTTGCATTGACCTAGCCGAACTGACCAATAAGAGCTATCTAGATCTTAAGGAGAAAAGGGTGCTATGTGAGAGGGCCGTCCGGCTCAGAACCTGACGAAGTCCTTGCCGAGGGCCCCGCATATCGGGCACTTGGGCGGCGGGTCCCTGCCTATGGCCGTGTGGCCGCAGACAGGGCATATCCAGATGTAGCCGTCAATCGGCATGTCCTCCCCCTTCTTGACGTGCTCAAGGGCCTCCTGGTAGAGCTTGAGGTGTATCCTCTCAGCCTCAAGGGCGTACCTGAAGGTCACCTCAGCTGCCCTGTCGCCCTGCATCCTCGCGAGCTCTATGTACGCGGGGTACATCTCCTCAACCTCGAACCTCTCCCCCATTATGGCCAGCTCCAGGTTCTTCGCCGTGTCGCCCGGGCCGAAGGGCGCCTCCGCCACCACCTTTAGCGGGGCCTTGAGCTTCTCAAGCCTCTGGTAGTGGTTCCTGGCGTGAACCTGCTCGGCGAAAGCTATGGCCCTGAAGAGCCTGGCGACGTTCTTGAAGCCCTCCTTCTCCGCTATGTCTGCAAATATGAGGTACCTCATGTGGGCCATGGACTCGCCGCCGTAGCTGGAGACAAGGGCGTCCTGGGTCATGGCCGGGTGGCCGCTCTCGCTCAAAGGAGGTCACCGGCGTGTACATGGCTGCACAGCTATTAATGTGTTGTAGATCGCCAAGCGAGGCCTACAGCAAGGCCTTCGCTCTGCCCATGACACCAGCTTCCTCAGCCCTTTGACCAGGCTCGTAGGCCTTAAGTGTCAGGGGTGATACCTGGTATCAGGGGTGATACTCAACGCTCTTCTCGGTGGAGCCCAAGGAGTCGCTTCAGGACCTCTTCGACAGGGAGGACGAGGTGAGGAAGCTCAGGGAGGGCCTCTCCAGGGAGAGGCTGATACTTGTCCTGGGCCTGAGGAGAATAGGCAAGTCAAGCCTAGTGCTCGCGACCCTGAGCTCGACGGGGCAGCCCTTCGTCTACGTTGACGTCAGGAGGGCCTACGACGATGTCTCCAGGAGGGTGCCCGCCGAGAGGCTCTACGAGGAGCTCCGCTCCTCCCTGCTAAGGCTGAGCGTAAGGGATAGGGTCCTCGAGGCCCTAAGGAGGATGGGAATATCCCTTGAGTACCCGGTCAAGGTAAGGGTCCCGGCCGAGGAGGTGAGGGACAGCATAGCTAAGGCCTTCGACGCGCTTAACGAGCTCGGGAGGGTTGCGGTAGTCCTGGACGAGGCCCAGTACCTGAGGTACTCAACCGTAGGCCTTAGGCCCCTCCTGGCCCACGTCTACGACAGGCTCAGGAACGTGACCCTCATCATGACGGGGAGCGAGGTCGGCCTCCTCCACGACTTCATAGGAATTGACGACCCCTCCTCGCCCCTTTACGGCAGGGACGGGCTCACCATAGAGCTGAGGCCCTTCGACGAGGAGAGGTCGAGGCAGTTCCTCAGGAGGGGCTTCGAGGAGCTCGGGGTCAAGGTGGACGAGAGGGTGATAGGGAGAGCCGTTGAGGAGCTAGACGGCGTGGTCGGCTGGCTTGTCTACTTCGGGAGGCTGTACCTGGAGAAGGGGGCTGACGCGATTGACGAGGTCAAGGAGATGGGGGCCAAGCTAGTTAAGAAAGAACTTGAGGAGGCGCTCTCGAGGAGCCCCTACTACGCTCACATAATGAGGGCCGTTGCCACGCTCGGGAGGGCCAGGTGGAGGAACGTGGTGGACTACGTGACGGCCCAGCTCGGGAGGAGGGTGACCAACGCCACGATAGCGAGGGACCTGAGGAACCTAGTCAAGATGGGCTTCATCGAGAAGGTCAACGACGAGTACAGGGTGGCGGACCCGATAGTCAGGTACGCCGTGCTTAAGGGGCTGTAGCCTGAGGGCGTTGCCTCTGAGCGGGGCCGTCAGCTCGAAGCCTGGACTTTCCATAGGATATGATTAAAGCCTAGTAATGGAATCATGGTAAGAGCGGTGGCCCTCTCAATAACATTTTCACGGGCATTAAGGAGCTCTGGCAAAGGTGGTCTATGACGCCTGTCCGAGGCTAGGCAGCCTTGTTAACTCCCCAGTTTACAAGGCGAAGGCCCTCTGAGAACAATAAGGCGCGGGTGACGGCCTGAGGCCTGAGCCGCCTCGGTAGGGCTGAGGCCTTGCCATGTGAGTGGCAGTTGAAGGCCGAGCTAAGGCTGGTACCTATGAGCGTGGGCAGCTCAGCTGGTAGCTCAGCCGAACTCCATCCTCGTAAAATGCCCTCAGGGCCATGGAAAGGCGGCCGGCGCTCGCGCGGCAGGGCAGTTTTAGCCTCCTGGGGCTGACGCGGCTGGGCGATGAGGCGGGCTTGAGGGCTGATAGTTGATGAAAAGACCGGGCTACCGAGCCCCTGTCTGCTCGTATCCCGCTTACCTACTGACGCCCTCCAGCAAGGCCTTTGGCATTGTAAGGGTCACGACGAAGTTCGGCTCGTCAACTATCTCCGAGACCCTCAGGTTGCCAGCCACGCTGCTCAGCACGTAGGCCTCCTCGGGGCTCAGCCCGTAGAGCCTGCCGAGCAGGGCCAGCATGTCCTCAACCGCCTGCCTGGCCGCCTCGTAAAGGTCATCGGTGATGCCCATGGTGGCTATTACCTCTCCCTCATCGTGTGTAGGCGCCACTGTGAAGGGCCTCCTTATGTTAAGACCCTTCACCACCTCCACCCTCAGCCTCACGTCTGCCTGCGTCTCTATGGCCGTCCCGCAGACCTCGCCGTCCCCCTGTGAGGCGTGAGGGTCGGCCACTGAAAGCAGGGCGCCCCTGACGCTCACGGGCAGGTAGACCCTAGCGCCCTTGCCGTGGAGCCTGTTGTCCATGTTGCCGCCAAAGTGCTGCGGGGGGATCATCCTGAACTCGCCCTCCCTCGGCGCAGCGCCGATGACCCCCAGGAACGGCCTCACCGGCACCCTCACGCCCCTCAGGAAGTTTCCCCTGGCGGCGGCGTAGCCGTTGCCTATGTCCCAGGTCACCAGCCTCTCCATGAACCTGCCCCTTAGCAGCCCCATGGAGCTGAGTATAGCCGACCATCCCCAGTCGGAGACCTCTACGTCCTCTATTTCGACCATCAGCGCGTCCCCCGGCTCGGCCCCCTCAACGAGTATGGGCCCGACAGCTGCGTCAACCCTTGACTCGTCCAGCCTGCCCAGGTCCTCAGTCGTTGAGTCAGGCCGTACCTGCAGCGTTGAGGAGTCAGGCACTATAACGCGGACCTCGTCGCCGCTCCTGACGCTGGCCACAGGCCTAAGGCTCGGCGACCACCTGTAGTGAAGGTTCTCCTCCTTCCTGCCGTCAATTACTATCACGGCCTCTCCCCTCCTCGGCCTGACGGCGCAGGCCTGTGAAATAACTGTTGCGACGGCTGCCTTCCAGAGGCGCGACGGTTAAGGTCTTACAGGGTTCACCTGTTGCCACTGCAAGGGCCTCGTAGACCTGATGACGCAGACGTGGGCGCTGACCGAGTCCTAGCTTGACCTAACTTAGGGGGCCGTCCATCCCGCTATGGCCAGGGAGGCTTGCCCGCCTCGGCTCAGCCTAAAATGCTCAGAGGACCTGTCCTCAGGGGGACCCGCATGGCCATCAGGGCCGTGACCTTCGACGTCTGGGACACGCTGCTCAACCTGAAGGTTGCCAGGGAGGCCATGATATCGGCTGTGGCCAGGGAGACCGGCAGGCCTGAGGCCGAGGTGAGGGAGGCCGTCAGCGAGGCAGACAGGGCCGTGAGGAGGGAGAGGAGGTTAAGGGGCCTGGGCGGCTCTGAGGCTGTCAGGGCCTCGGTCTCCATCCTTGCCTCACGCCTCGACTACGGCGGCGACCTCCTGGACGTCATAGA
>Ga0081474_122573_pt1 | contig 36901 bp, 30 predicted proteins | sample OneHunmetagenome_2_FD_70978 | JGI IMG/M metagenome (GOLD analysis project Ga0081474, IMG submission 70978) | Ferrous microbial mat communities from One Hundred Spring Plain, Yellowstone National Park, USA v2 (version 2) | ecosystem: Environmental > Aquatic > Non-marine Saline and Alkaline >... | reverse complement strand
CGTAAGTTGAAACGACGCCGAAGGCGGCTGTTCTACCTAGTTCAGGCCGCGTCGCTCGCGGCCTCCCTTGCCTGGACCCTTGCCACGCGCGACCTCTCCCTGACAGGCCTGGCCGGGCCGCTGTTGGCCTCGCTTGCTGATGACATAGTCTTTGCCCTGGCGTCGCTGTTGGCCCGGCTGCTGTGAAGCCTTTTTCAGGCCTCAAGCCTTTCTGCACCAGCCCTTATTTACATCTTTCATGGCGTGCTCAAGCTGGTATTAGGTTAAATTCCTGTCAGCCTCCCCTCTGGTGGGAACGACCTTGACCGTAAGCTTCCCCAAGGGCTTCCTCTTTGGCTGGTCCCAGGCGGACTTCCAGTCAGAGATGGACATGTCTAGCGGCAAGGATGAGAAGAGGTTTAAAAAGGCCGTCACTTTATAGTCAGTCCGTAAAGGGCCATGTACAAGAAATGGTCCAAGGAAGGCTGAGGCTCACAAGGCGTACGTCTTGAGCTAGGCTCCTCCTGGTGGGACCAATCGTACCTAATCTCCTTAGTCTGTGTCATTCTCACTCTCGCCCACTCATAGTTTCTGTTCGGAGGCTTAAAAACATGTGTAGATACTGTTTTATCAAACAAAATAGACAAAAAAGAGTCACAAAACGTATACAGCTTGCTCTACAGCGAGGACTACGCGCCCTGGCGGTATGACCAGCTCGACGCGCCTCTCGCCTCCTCTCACGAAGGCCCTGGCCCGCAGCTGTTCTCGTTGTCCACGAAGGATCTCCCTGAAGGCTGTTGCTGGGGGCCTTCGGTCAACTGGTTGCTGAAATTTTGCGAAAGCAAGAGACCCTTTAAAATGCCGTGACCCCTGTCCTGACCTCTGCAAAAACCCTTCTGGCCCTTTGTCTTTATCTCTCTGTGGCACCCCAGGCTCACTAAAGGCGAGCCTAAGCCAGGGTGACCAGCAGGTGGCCTTCACAGTAGTGGCCTGCGACGACGGCGAGGTCAGGAAGCTGGGTGGAGGGCTCACCACCGTGGCCTGCGTCACCTACAGGGGGCTCTGGCCCTCTGACGCCTCGCTGGGCATCATAAGGGTCGACGGCCTTGACGCAACCTCCGTGCTATCTGGCATGATATCACTTATGGCGAGGCCTCCCGGCGCTGTCCTCCTCGACTCCATAACGATAGGGGGCTTTAACGTCGTCTCCCTCCCAGGCCTCAGCAGGCTCACCGGCATGCCGGCCATAGTTGTCTACTCCTACGAGCCGAGCTTCGAGAGGCTCGAGGCCCCCCTGAGGCAGCACTTCGCCGACGCCGAGCTCAGGCTCAGGGCCCTCGCGCCCGTAAGGGGCGCCAGGAGGGTCATGACGAGGAGGGGGGAGCTCTACCTCGTTACCTGGGGCGTTGAGCTCAGCGAGGCGGTTAAGGTCGTTGAGGCCTACCAGTACTTCACCAAGGTCCCTGAGCCCATAAGGGTGGCCCACAGGCTCGCCTCAGAGGCCTCAAGGCTCATGGGCCTGCAGCAGGCCTGACCCTGTCCCTTAGGAAGCCCACGACAAGCTCCGTGAAGCCCCTTGGGTCGTCTAGGTAGCAGGCGTGCCTCCTGCCGAACCTCACCAGCTCAGCCGTGCTGACCCTGCCGAGCACGGCCTCAGCGTTCGATATGGGGGACACGTCGTCCTCCGAGCCCCAGACCAGGAGTATGGGCTTGCCCGAGAGGGCCTTGAACTGGGGCGCGTGCCTCTCAAGGCCCACGGCGCCTATCAGGACGAGGCCCAGGACCCTGTCAGGGTGGGCCAGGGCGTAGGTGGCCACCGAGTAGCCTCCCAGGCTGGCCCCCAGGAGGACCCCCCTCTCGAAGCCTACCAGGGGGAGGAAGTCCTCTAGGAACTCCCTCCTGCCGCCGAACTGGTACCTGCCCTGCGGCGTCTCACCCTGGCCCGGCGGGTCAACAGATATGGCCCTGAAGCCAGCCTCTGCGACAGCCTTGACGAGGCCCACCTCGACCCACGTCCTCGCGTTAAAGGAGGCCCCTGGCATCATCACGACAGACAGTCCGGAGCCCTCCTCCACGTAGTGGACCCTCGTGCCCTTCACGTCAACGTACCTGTCAGGCACCCTGGCCGCCCCCGCGTGGCCGAGGGCCTCAGGGCTAAATGCCTAGGCCCGCCTGGAGGACCTCAGCCTGAGGCCTGGCCTCCTGACCTTGCCCACAGCGTGCCTGGTTATCTCAAGGTTACAGGAGCCGTGCGACGTGCACCACTCCTCACAGGCCTCCGCCAGCTCCCGCGACGCGTAAACCATGCCGCAGGCCTCGCAGGCGAAGAACCTCGATCCACCTATGACTATCTCGAGCGTCTAAGCCACCTATGGGCCAATGATGACGAGGGGTTTTAAGCTTGAGCCTTAAGGGCTTTTATTCATAATTACTTTAATTTTCCTAATTATGCGAGTTAATACCTATAAGCCTGCCTCTTAATTATACTTAATGATGAGGCATGTACCTGGAGCTGCTGGACGTAGAGGACGAGGGGCTGGCTCCAAGGGCCTGGCTGGAGGCGGCTGAGCTGGCTACAGAGGGGAAGGCCCCAGCTGACTTGCTTAAGCGGAAGCTGGGGAGGCTCCTCTCCCTCCTTATGTCATCGGTTGCGCCCGCCAGGGTAATGGCGTGGAGGGCTGCCGCATTGCTCCTCAGGGCTGCCGTAGTTGAGCCGAAGGAGCTTGCTGAGCGAAAGGAAGGCCTCCTGGAGCTCCTGAGGTCCCGCGGGCCAACCCCTGGCATCTACGCTGACGCCTGGGAGGTCGCGGAGGCCCTGGCCAGAGCTGGCCTGCTGAGCGCCAAGGACCTCAGGCCGCTGAGCGGCCTGCTCTGGGACGTGGTGAGGAGGTCCTCTGGCCGCGAGAGGGAAAGGCTGGCCTCGATCGCTTCAAGGCTGGCCTCGACCGGCCTCATTAGGGGGCCCAAGGCCAGGCTGCCCGTCCTAGCTGAGGAGGCCTATATACTCTGAGAGGTCCTCTGGAGCTCCTCCCAGATCCTCCTGGCAGAGCTGGTGCCTACCCTGAAGAGCCTCGGGTCAAGGGGCCTCCCGGAGGCCTCGAGGAGCTCCATGACCTGGGACACCGACCTTATACCGCCCGCCGGCTTTATGCCTATGTTGGGGTTGTAGGCCTTGGAGAGCTCAGCCATGAGCCTCACGTTCTCGACCCTGGCGCCTACCTGGTTGCCCAGCGAGGAGGCGTAAGAAGGCTCCTCAAAGCCCGTGCTAGTCTTTATGAAGTCAGCCCCCGACAACATGACGACCCTGTAGAGGGCCTCCTTCTCAGCCCTCGTGGTGTAGGCGTCCTCAACTATCACCTTTATCAAGGCCCCCTCGGCGTGGGCGACGGAGGCCAGCCTCCTGAGGTCCCTCTCGACGGCCTCAAGCCTGCCCGACTTGACGTAAGTTATGGGGGCAACCACGTCGACCTCCTCTACCCCCTTGTCAGCAGCCCTCCTTATCGCCTCGGCCCTGACGTCGGTCGTGGACGCCCCGAAGGGGAAGTCTATGACCGTGCAGAGCCTCAGCCTGTGGCCGCCCTCGTCTATCAGGTGCCTCGCATAAGCGGCGTGGGCCATGTTGACGCAGACTGAGTAGCAGCCCATGGCGGCCGCCTCCTCGACGAGGGAGCGGACCTCGGCTAGCGTCGAGTAGGGCCTGAGGAGGGTCGAGTCTATGACCCCCATGACCTGGGAGGGCGTGTAGCCGTGAAGCCCATACGCCAAAATTTCTCCCCCGTCCGGCAGGTACAAAGGGGGATATTTTGGCTGACATAGTAAGTGAGCTGATGGGGGCCCTGGGCAGGGACAAGGTCTCAGCCGACCCAAACGTCCTAAGGCTCTACTCAGCCGAGCCCGAGGGCCTCTCAGGGCCAGTAGAGGCTGTGGTCTTCCCTGAGTCGCCTGAGGACGTCTCCTCCCTGGCGTCGCTTGCCTACAGGCTGGAGTTCCCTATCTACCCCCAGGGCTCAGCGAGCAGCCTGAGCGGCAACGCCGTCCCTACCAGGAAGGGCGTAGTTATCAGCTTTGAGCGGATGAGCAGGGTCAAGGAGGTCAGCCTCGTTGACAGCGTGGCGGTTGTTGAGCCAGGGATGAGGATAGAGGAGCTGAACGTGCAGCTGGCCGAGGCCGGCTACATGTTCCCCGTCGACCCGGCGAGCCAGTCAGTGGCCACCGTAGGGGGCGCCATAGCTAACGGGGCTGGGGGCATGAGGGGGGCCAAGTACGGCACCATGAGGGACTGGGTGAACGGGCTTGAGGTCGTCCTAGTTGACGACCAGGGGACCAGGCTGAGGCTTGGCTGCAGGACAGTTAAGTGCAGGCAGGGCTACGACCTAGTGAGGCTCGTAGTGGGCAGCGAGGGCACCCTCGCCCTGGTCACCGAGGCCACCCTCAGGATAACGCCCCTCCCCGAGACGGTGGTCACGGCCCTGGCCTTCTTTGAGGGCCTCGAGGGGCTCGCCTCGGCCTACGTGGACCTCAAGTCGAGGAGGGTCCAGCCCTACATAGCTGAGTTCATGGACGCCCCGACCGTGAGGCTTGCCTCAGAGGGCCTTGACCTGCCCTTCGAGGCCAGGGGCGACATGTTCCTGGTAAGCCTTGAGAGCACGCCGGAGGGCGCGGAGAGGCACGCCAAGTTCCTCGAGGAGCTTATGAGGTCCCATGGGGCGAGGGAGGCGAGGGTCACGGCTGACCCCTCGGAGGCTGAGGAGCTCTTCAGGCTCAGGAGGAACCTCTTCCCCGCTCAGATATCCATGTTCAGGAGGCCCGGCAGGCCCCTGGTGCTCCTAATAGAGGACATAGTGGTGCCGCCCTCTAGGGTGCCCGAGGCCGTGAGGGCGCTGAGGGCACTCGACAGCAAGTACGGGATTACTTCATCGCTTGGGGGCCACATAGGGGACGGCAATCTGCACCCCGCCATAGGCTTCGACCCCACTGACCCCGAGTCTACAAGGATCGCGGCCGCGTGGTTTAACGACGTAGTTCAGGTGGCCCTCTCGCTTGGGGGAGCGGTAAGCGCGGAGCACGGCATAGGGTTGCTCAAGAGGGAGGCCCTGGCCAAGGCCTTAGGGGAGAGGCAGATAGAGATTATGAGGGCGATAAAGGCCGTCTTCGACCCCAAGGGGCTCCTGAACCCCGGTAAGCTGTTCTAAGCAGGCCAAGGAAAGGGAAATAAAAAGAAAAGGGATCTAGTTCATGGGAACGTCCTGAAGGTCAGGGGGGCCATCTCGAGGAGCTGGAGGGCCTCAGGCAGGGCCTGCTGAGGCGAGGCGGGGGCCGACGAGGCGGTCGTAGAGGAGCTGGTGGTGGAGGCCGCCAGCAGGCTCACGGTGGCCTGGGCCGCCTCCTGGAGGGCCTGCATCGGGTTCGATATCTGCCCTGTCAGGTAGTCAAATATGTAGCTGTCGAACTCGCTGGTCCACGTGCCCGCCAGGGAGGTGAATATCGTGGGGTTCCCGGCGAAGGCGTGCTGAACTAGGTAGTAGGACTCGTTCAGCAGCTGCAGCATGTAGCTCGGCATGGACGTGTTGGCCAGGAGGATAGAGTAGGCCTGCTTGTTTATCGGGAAGAGGCCGAAGGTGTAGAACGACTGGACCTGCACCTGGGTCGACACTATGAGCTCTAGGAGCTGCATGGCCAGGTCCTTGTGCTGTGAGTACTTGCTTATGGCGAAGTACGTGGCGCCGGCACCAGCGTACCCTCCTGGGGCAGGAGCGAACCTGAACATGGTCCTGTTCTGGGGCGTGAGCCACGCCATCTGTGACATGTAGGTGAAGCCAGCAGGCGCCTGCTCGCTTGCCAGCAGGCTCGGCGTGTTGTCAAATGACACCGTCAGGACGCTCGGGTTTGGCTCATAGCTGACGAGGGACTTATACATCTCAAGGGCCTGCACGCCCACGCTGTTGTTGAAGGAGGGCGGAGGGAACGAGTAGGGCCAGCCCTTCGGGTAGCAGCCCACGAACAGCGTCATGTAGCCTGGCAGCCCAGCAGGGTTGCCGCAGTTAAGGGTGGAGTTGTGCATGTAGTACCACTCGAAGACCAGCGGGAAAGCCTCGTTCAGGTCGTAGGCAGGGTCGTCATATATCAGAATGCCGTACTTAGTTATGTTGTGCGAGGTGAAGAACTGGTCAGCGTCGAGGACCTGGGTCCAGTTCTGCCACGTCCACGGGTTGAGGCTGAAGTGATATTCGTTGTAGAACTCCTGCTGAAGCGTCGCGTTGTCAAAGAACTTAATGTTGTACCACATGACCAGCACGCTGGCCCAAGGCGCTATGCCGTAAAGCGTCGTCTGGCCCGTCTGCGGGTTGTAGTAGACGCCGCCGAAGTTCATGACCGTCATGACGAGGTTGCTGAGGTTGAAGGCCGACTCGTTGAGGGGCGAGAGGTACGGGAGTATGTCGGGGCCTGGGCCCTGGGTGTAGGTAACTATGTCGTACTGGGAGCTCCCGGCCTCAAGGACCGTCATCTCCTTCTCGAGGTAGCTCGTGAACGGGTAGCTCAGGACCTGCACCTTCACGCCTGGGTGCTCCTGCTCGAAGAGCGGGACGACTATAGTGTTCAGGAGCTTCGCGGGCGAGCCCGAGTACGTCACCACTGTCAGCGTTATGACCGAGGTGTTGGTCGGAGGCAGCGTCGTGGTGGTAGTGGTTGTCGTCATCGTGCTGGTCGTGGTCACGCTTGTCGTCGTTGTAGGCGATGTCGTGGTCACGTGACGCATTGAGATATAGTAATAGGCTAGGCCGCCGGCGACGGCCACGACCACTATAACGATGACGATAGCCGCCAGGGCCGCTGTTGAGATTGAGGTCCTATTCAAACTGGGACCCGCTCAGCAGGAGGAGCACAGGAATTTTAGTGTTCCCAAGCATATACCTGAACTGGAGCTGTTCAGCCCTTACAGGTTAAGTGCTTGTAACTGCTTATAAGAGGCCAGCTTCATAGAAGCCTAAACCAACTTTTATTACCCTGTGTCCGCGTAAGCCCTCCGAATCACAGTGGACCCCCTAAATCTCATAATGTTGACCGTGGCCCTGAGCTCAAGCGGGGCCCTATCGCCCGGCCCCCTGACCATGGCCGCCGTCGTTGAGGGCGCGAGGGGCTCCTGGAGGGCCGGCCTCAAGGCGGCGACCGGCCACATGACCTTTGAGCTCCCTTACGTTGTGGCCATAGGGCTGGCCGCCTACCAGCTCAGGTACGCCCTCGATGACCCCGTGGTCAAGTACGCCCTGGCAGGCCTCATGGGGGCCTTCCTGGCCTACTTCTCAGCAGTGACGGCCCTCGACGGACTCAGGCTGGTAAGGGGCAGGGCCTCAGACGTGAAGGGGCTCACGAGTTCCCTCAGGGGGCCCTTCACCGCCGGCCTCGCGTTCACCGCCTTCAACCCGTTCTTCCTGCTGTGGTGGCTGACTGTCGGCCTTGTGCTTGTCGAGGCAGCCTCGGGGCTCGGGCTCCTGGTGGGCTACTCCATAATGTACCCGAGCCACGTGTGGATGGACTACGCCTGGCTGACGCTCATGGCCTCCCTCGGCGAGGGGGGCAGGAGGATGCTCAGGAGCAGGGGCTACGGGGCCCTCCTGATAGCCCTGGCAGCCCTCATGGCTGGGGTGGGGGCTTACGCCCTCACGGGTCTGGCCTAGCTGGGCGGCCTCCTCGTTATGAGGACCCCCTCTAGGGTCGGAACTATGGTGTACCTCCAGCCGGCCTTGACGAGGAGCTGGAAGGTCTCCGCAGGGGGAGGGGGCCTTATGGCGTTGTGGAACATTGCGAGCCCTCCAGGCGATAGCTTCCTCGTCAGCAGCTCGACGACCCTGGGGTAGAGCGACACCTGGACGTCTACGAAGGCCGCGTCCACCCTGTCGTCCTCGGAGTCCTCAAGGACCTTCAGGGCGTCGCCGTGAACGAAGTTGACTGATACCCTCTCGAAGGCCACGTCCCTGTAGGCGGCCCTGGCGGCCTCAACCCTCTCAGGCCTTACCTCAACGGCCGTCAGCTCGCAGGGCCCCGAGCAGGCGTCCTCAAGGGCCTTCGCAAGCCACAGCATTGAGTACCCCATGGCTGAGCCCAGGTCGTAGACCTTGAGCCCACTCCTCCCGTGCGCGAAGGTGAAGAGGGCAGCGTATATGACGAGCCCGTCCTCGAAGTCTATCCTGCTTATGCCCGCGGAGTCCGAGTTGAGCCTGAGCCTGAGCTCGAAGTCCCTGAACTCGCTCTCCCTCAAGCTAAAGCCCTGGGCTGAGGGCAGGACGTCTTTTAAAAAGCTAAGGTTATTGCTCAACATAAAGGAGGGGCGTTTTTAACTCAAGGCCATGAACTGCCAGAACGACTTAGCGATGGCTCGCCTACATCTTTGCGAACCTCCTCACCAGGTACGTATGCCCCTGGAAATCCACCTTCGCGATCAGCCCCGCCTCAACTAGGCCCTCAATGATCCTCTCAGGCTCCTTAACGGCGCTCCCCAGCACCTTTAAGGCGTAGTTGTACCTCAGCGGGTGCACAGATACGGTGTTCAGCAGCCACGTCCCTGGGTCACCGTATGCCCTCTCCGGCGGCGGCTCCTGAGACGTTATCATCTCTGTCCTCCCGCTTCCCAGAACCTGCGAGAACGTTACGTACGCCCTGACCACCTCCTCCTCCGTGGCGGGCTCGGCGAAGGGCTCTGCAGGGGGCCTGACGGGCACAGCTATGTAGGCCTTAGCGGGGCTCAGCTGCCCTATGAACCTCGCCACGGCCTCCAGCTCCTCGCGCGAGGTGTTCAGGCCCCTGACCAGCATGGTCTCCGTGATTATGGTCCCCCTGAAGCTCCTGGAGAAGTCAACCATACCGTCAAGGACCCTCTCAAGCACTAAGCTCGGGTGGGGCCTGTTGACCAACCTCCACAGCCTCTCAGTGACGGCGTCGACCTTAAGCGACACGAGGTCAGCGTCCATGAGGTCTTCAGCTACCTCAGGCGCCCAGAGGAGGGAGGCGTTGGTCAACACTGCCACCCCCGCGCCCAGCTCCCCCTTCAGGGCCTCTATCTCCTTGCCTATGCACGCGTCTAACGTGGGCTCGCCGTCAGGGACGAAAGTTACGTAGTCAAGGGCGGGCCTCTGCTCCTGAACGAACTTCTTAACGTCATTAACTATCTCCCTCCAGTCAAAGAAGCACCTCCTCTCAACGCTCAGGTTGGTTGTCCTCCCAAGCTGACAATATATGCAGCTGTAGCTGCAGGTCTTGTAGGGGACGTTGTTCACTCCAAGGCTTAGGCCAAGCCTCCTGGACCTGACGGGGCCAAAGACGTACCTATACAAACACCTCGCCCTCGCGCTAACATAATCTGCTTAGGCAGTATCTATACCATCTACTTGCCGTTAACTATAGGTCTGAACCTCAGTCCGAGATCTTGCCCAACGGGTCCCCTCGATCCTCTACAAACATTAGCTATTATCTGAGAAAACGCTAAGAATATGGCCAGCTCTCTAACACAGCACAAGCAGGCATGACTATAGAGGACGTCGCCCATCGCCCCGCAGCGCTGCCCTAAACGCAATGTTGAACATGAAAGCCTTCGATGTCATGGCCATAGCGCCCTCAACCATGACCTTGAGGGAAGGCCACAGCGTACTGTAGCCCTCGGCTTATGCTAACTGGCTGCGGCCTCTGCGCCAAAGCCCTTTCCTGAGGCCTCAGGCCGTGAAGCCTCTTCACAGCTCAGAGGTCGGGCTCGCAGCGGGAACGTTGTCTCCTCATCGGCCTGCGCGTATGGTCCCCAGGAGGCCTATAATGTTGTCGGAAGCCTCAAACATTTAAAAGTCTGGAAGGCGTTCACAATTCGCGGTGGGCCCGTAGCTCAGCCAGGTAGAGCGGCGGGCTCCAGACCCGTAGGTCGGGGGTTCAAGTCCCTCCGGGCCCACCACATCCGGTCTTCCCATTTTGTGTGCAGGGCAGAGCTTTATCCTATGGATATGTTGGCGCTGGACGCTTATTACAGCGTGCTTTACGAGGATCGTGCCAGGGGCGTCGGTGAAATTATTTAGTACCGCTTGTTATTTTTGATCAATAGGCGTTTGATTGTGAGGTTGAGGAGACAATACGAGCTTGTTGAGCACTACTTTAGGGAATTTCAAAACAGGGTCCTGAGCGGTGGCGACAGGTTCTCGCTTGAGAGGTTAGGACAACTGGTCATTCAGTCGTTGCTGGACTTAGCGGCGATGCTTGCCGTCAGCGAGGCCGGTAGGAAGCCCGAGACCTACCGTGAACTGGCCCTTTGGCTCTCTAGGAAGCTTAGCCTAAGCGAGGAGCTTAGCAGGTTTCTTATGGGTTTAGCAGGCCTTAGAAACATACTGGTTCACGGCTATGCGGAAATAGATGTCTCGATGGAGATGGAGACGTTTAGGGAAATTGTCAATAAGTTACCTGCCGTACTCAATAGGTTGAGGGACGCGGCTGGTAATGACCCAGGTCCTGGCCTAGTCACTGACGCCCTAGGCAAAGTCTTCGTTAAGCACGGCGTCAAGTACGCGTTCCTCTTTGGCTCAAGGGCCAGGGCTGGCGCTGGCAGAGATTACGACATAGCCGTCGTCTTTGAGAGGAGGCCCAGTGACGCCCTTGAGCTAGGCCTGCTTATCGTCGACCTGGCCGAGGCGCTTGGCGTTCACGAGGACCTAATAGACCTGGTGGACCTCGACGCTGCACCGCTGGCCATAGTAAAGACAGTGATTGACGAGGGCAGGGTCTTACTAGGTGGCGATGAGGCCCTTGATCACCTGTGGCGTAAGTACCTGGCGTACCTGGACGCCAACGAGATGGAGCGCCTCATAGCCCAACGAGGAGGGAAAGAAACGAGGACGTAGTCAGGGCTAGGCCTCACTAAGCGTGAAGGACCTCTTCACTATGAAGGCCCTCGTCTTAGGGCAGCGCTGCCTTCAAAGAGGAAACCGCATCAACGATGTGCAGACATCAGGGACTGCTCCTTAAGTCAAGGAAAGGACTCAAAAGGAGGTGGCAATATGTAAAGCGCGCCCATGTGCCCTCTTGCATACCTAAAAGTATAAAGTATTTATTTCTCTAGTTAGTTCCCTTAAAGGGCCCACCTATGGCAGAGGACCTGGGCATCAGGACTGACAGGGAGCTGAGGAGGGCCCTTGACAGAAGGCGCCTCCTCTTCCTCTCCATTGGCGAGATAATCGGGGCAGGCTGGCTCTTCGCCCCCCTCTACGCAGCCTCGTACGCCGGCGGCGCTGCCCTGCTGGCCTGGGTCATAGCGGGCGCCTTCGTCCTGCTCATAGCCTTCGCCAACGCCGAGATAGCCTCAGCCATACCGAAGTCAGGGGGCCTGGTGAGGTACCCCCACTACGCCTTCGGCGGGTTCGCGGGCTTCCTGACGGGCTGGGTCTACTTCCTCGCTATAACGGCCGTGCCCCCTACTGAGGCCCTGACAGCCACGCGGTACCTCTCCTTCTTCTTCCCGCAGCTTTACAACGCGGCCACTGGCAAGCTAACCCCCCTTGGCTACCTCGTGGCCTACCTGTTCCTGGCGCTCTTCGCCTACGTCAACTACGTGGGGGTCAGGGCGGTCGGCGAGACCGTCTACGGGTTGGGCTGGTGGAAGCTGATCATACCTTCGCTTACGGCCATAATTATGATAGCCCTCGCCTTCGTCCCCTCCAACTTCACGGCTGGAGGGGGCTTCGTGCCCACGAGCGGCACTGCCCCCTACACGGGCTGGGCTGCCGTCTTCTACGCGATACCCTCAGCGGGCGTCATGTTCGCCTACCTGGGCTTCAGGCAGGCCATAGAGTACGGAGGGGAGGGCAAGGACCCGAGCAGGGACATCCCCTTCGCCGTTATCACGGCCATACTGATAGCCATGTCAATATACATACTGTTGGAGGTCGCCTTCATAGGGGCCATACACTGGAACGTCATAGGAGTTAACGAGGGCGCCTGGTCCGCCCTGAGGAAGTCATCAATATCAAAGGCGCCCATAGCCCAGCTCTTCGAGTCCCTTAAGTACGTAGTCCCGGGCATGGCGGCCTTCATAGTGGCGTGGCTTATAGTGTTCCTGACAGACGCCGTAGTATCGCCGGCCGGCACGGGCTTCGTCTCAACGGGCGGCGCCACCAGGGCGCTGTACGGGATAGCAGCCGATGGGTACCTGCCCGGCTGGTTCCTGAGCCTGAGCAGGACAAGGATACCGAAGTGGGCGCTGCTGACCATTTTCATACTCGGCGCGCTCTACCTACTGCCATTCCCGACGTGGCAGTCGATAGTCTCCTTCACGACGGCCGGAAGGGTGCTCACCTACCTGGTCGTAGGGGGCATAGCGGTTCAGGCGCTCAGGATGACGGCCCCTGACCTCAACAGGTCCTTCAGGCTAAGCGCCGCAGCGGTACTGGCTCCGCTTGCGTCGGTGGCCGCCTCGCTGGTGATTTACTGGGCCGGCTTCGGCACTATCTCCAAGCTGTTCCTCGTGGCCTTCATAGGGCTGCCGATATACTTTGGTTACTATGCCTACAAGAGGCTGAAGGTCAGCCTAGGGCCCTCGCTGACGGTCGGCCTAGTGGACGCTGTCGCCGTTGTCCTGGCGTTCACATACCTTTACACCTCCACCAAGGGCCTTCACGAGCCCGCTGACCTGGCGCTCTGGGTCTACGTGCTGGTGGTGGCCGTTGTGACCTACGCCAGCGTCGCCCTCCTTTACAGGCTGGGCACTGAGTACATGAGGACGGAGCTGAGGGCTGGCCTGTGGCTGCCGACCTACATGTTCGTCATGACCGTACTCTCCTACTACGGGGTGTTTGGGCCGCGCAAGCTCATAGCGTTCCCGTGGGACACGGTGATAGCCATAGTCGTGACCCTGGCCTTCCACTACTGGGCAGTCTTCAGCGCCTTCAGGACGAAGGCCGTAGACCAGATCCTGGGAAAGGCCTGAGATACCCAATAAATTCCTTTTTTGGTTTTAGGCCTCTGCGCGGGAGCTCGTGGTACCGCTGAGGCGCTACAGGCCAGGCGACCTGGAGGCCCTGCTAAGGGTTGAGGAGGAGAGCTTCCCTCCTGGGCAGAGGTACAGCGAGCTGGTCTTCGAGTACCTCCTCTCCCTCCCGGACTCCGTTATTCTGCTGGCCGAGGAGGGAGGGGAGGTGATAGGCTACGTGGCCGGCTACATGGAGGGCAGGGGGGTAGGCCACGTGGCCTCCCTGGCCGTCAGGCCAGCCTTCAGGGGGAGGGGCGTAGGGAAGGGGCTCATGAAGGCACTTGAGGCCGAGCTGATGGCAAAGGGGGCAAGGAAGCTGAGGCTTGAGGTAAGGGAGTCCAACATGGTCGCCAGGAGGCTCTACGAGGGCCTGGGCTACAGGGTTGTGGCCAGGCTGCCCAAGTACTACGGGGACGAGGACGGGCTCCTCATGGTCAAGGAGCTCTAGGCCACCCTTATCCCCACCTCATCAGCTACCGCCTCAAGGTCCTCTATGAAGCCTCTGAGCGCCAGGACTGGGACGACCGCCACCCCCTCCACGAACCTGGGCAGGTCCTCCCTGAGCACCACCAGGGCCGGGACCAGGACGCTGGCCCTAGGTAGGCCCAGGGAGCCCCAGATCGAGGCGAGCCTCTGTGACCTAAGCCTGTGCCTCCTGGCGGCCTCGCCTATCCTCGAGGGGGAGCTCGACCTGTAGGACCACCTCTTGCAGTCGACGGCCACCGCAACCCTGCCCAAGGCCCCAACTACGTCAACCTCAAGGCCTCCCCTCCCGGGCAGCCTGACGCTCCTGCTCACCGAGAAGCCGGCCTCCTGAAGGGCTGACGCCACCAGCGCCTCGAAGTCCCTCCAGTCCAGCCTCCTCGAGACCCTCTCCGGGTCGCCCCCGAGCCTTATGGCAGCGGCCGCCAGCTCGGCCCTTGACCTGACGCAGGCTATGTTGTCCTTTAGCTCGATGGCGTTAGCTAAGGCCAGGGCCTCCAGGCTAGCTCTGGCCTGGACCTCGCTGAGCCCCAGGGTCTCGGCAACTGACCTAACGCTCGGGCAGCCCGAGGTCAAGAGCAGCGCCTCAGCGACCTGAGTTATGAAGGTCGGCTTCAGGCCGGCCAAAGGGCCCCCCAGCGCTTAGGCTAAGGAGGTAAAGAAGAAAAAGAGGAGGTAGGTTCTAGGCTCAGGCCATGCCGAAGACTGTCCTCGTGTAGGCGCTGACGTAGCCCCTCAGGAGGCCTCCCGTGAGCTGAGGCTGGTACCTAGGTATGACCCAGTACTTCATGAGGGGCAGGTATATGAGGCCTGAGACCGTGAACGAGAGCAGCCAGGAGCCGTCGAACAGGGCCCAGTGGTAGGGCAGGGGAGCGTAGATCAGCACCGCCACTATGATGAACGTTATGAGCGCTGCAGGGTTAACCCCCTTCCAGTACCTGAACATGCCGTTTGACTTGAAGACGTCGGCGAGCTCCAGCTTGAACCTCCTTATGACGGCGTAGTCAAATATTATGACGCCCTCGACGCCGCCTAGCAGGCCCCCGTAGGTGAGAAGCCAGTCGTTGATGTAGCTGTAGGCGTTGCCGTAGTAGCTCCAGGCCCCTATGCCGACGGCTATAGCTATGAGGGCCAGGGAGCCCTTGAACCAGCTGAGGTACTTGGGGAAGGTGTTAGCTATGTCGTAGGCTGGCCCCACGGCGTTGGCGAAGACGTTGACCAGGAAGGTGGCGAGCATTATCGCTATCAGTATGAAGTAGCTTAGGGGCGCCCTGACGTAGAGCGAGGTAGCCACTATCGGGTCCCATATGGCCTGCCCGTGGAGGCTGTAGACCGCCGCTGTCGTGCTGACCGAGAGCGCTGCGACCGTGAGCATCAGGAAGGGCATGGTGAGCTGGCCGTAGGCCTGGGCCCTCTGGGACCTCGCGAACCTGGTGTAGTCTGGCATGCTGAGGGCCATGGTGGCCCAGAAGGCTATGTTGGCGTTGAGGAACGCTATGAAGTTAAGCCACGTGAAGCGGGCCTGGGGGGCCATCGAGTATATGTTGACAGACCAGCCGGTCCCGCTGGCGAAGTAGGCCCAGAGCGCTATGAAGGCCATCAGGACTATAGGCCCTCCGACCCAGGCAAGCCACCTCAGGGCCGGCTGCGACCTGACTATCGGGGAGAAGTAGAAGACGGCCACCTGGGCGAGGATGACTATGATGAACGTCGTCCAGAAGACTGCCGGGAAGTCCTTGGCGAGGACGAAGGGGTAGTCCTGGAAGTGGGCCACGGTGTAGGCTATCAATGGGGTCCTGCCTGTCGTTATGGCGTAGAGCGCGGTGGCGGCCTCAGCTATTATGTAGCTCTCAATGCCCCACCAGCCGGCCCCTATGACGGCCCTCAGCCAGCTGGGGAACATGGCGCCGTAGGTGCCCCACCTGGTCCTCGTTAGCTGGGGCTCCGCTATGCCGTACCTCGCTCCCCCGTGGGACTGTATCAGCATTGGGATGAGGACTATGGCGTTCCCCGCGAAGACGGTCAGTATGGACTGCAGAGGCGTGAGGCCGAACTGCAGGCCTATGCTAGCGAGGGTCCATGATGGCACTATGAAGGCCATTGAGACCCATATCAGGAAGTACGTTATGGCGCCCCAGTTCCTAGCCGTTATCGGCACCGGGTGTATGTCAGGGTTCCAGAGGAACTTCTCCTCAGGGAAGCCCCTGGTCAGCTCCACCTGGCCCCTGACAGGGTCGTACCTTGTGATCGAGACAGGGTCCGGGTCCCCTATACCCCCGCCTAGGGCCGGGGGTCCTGGGTTCCTAGCCAAAAGCCTTCTCGCCTAGCTGTCAGGCCTCCTATTAAGCGTTACTGATTAGGCCAGCCGAGCGCGCAGGGCGCTGCCCTCTTGTAGGGTAGCTGGGCCTCGCAGAGGCCGGATTACCTAAAGATGGGCCCTCAGGACATAACTGACCTCCTCCCCGCCCTGAAGGGCGAGGGCTCCCTTAGGGCGGCTCACGGGTTCGCGGCTTACCGCCCTCACCTTCACAGCCTCATAGCTAGTGGGCGCGGTAAGCGCCCACCCCGCTCCGCTCGTCCAGAGGTAGGCCGCGGGCCGGGCCTTCGGCCCATTACCCCTATCCCTCGCTGGGAGTTGCCCTCGACCCCCAGGTCCCAGGGACTCGGGGATATGTGGGCCCCTGCGCGGGGCATCCCCTTGCGGGGACACCATCTGTTCTACGCAACTCTAAGTACTCAGAGGCTTTACGCCTTACCTCGCCCTAAATGGCGAGGCTTGCCTTCCGCTTTACCAATGTCATCTTAAGGGCCACGGCGCCCTGTCAGCTCCCCAAGGGCCCTCAGGAACCTGTCTATGAGCTCGTCAGTCACGTGAGGCATCACGACAACCCTGAGGCCGCTCACCAGGCCGCACCTGTAGGCGTAGAGGCCCCTGACCCTCATGGCCCTGAGGAGCCCCAGCTCGTCGTCGCTCTCTATACAGACAACCGGCACCTCAGGCTCTGCCGGCAGCCTGAGGCCAAGCTCCCTGACGCCCCTCACGAGGCGTGAGGTCCTCCTCATGAGCTCCCTGGCCTGGGCCGTTCGCCCTGCAGAGGGAGCGGAGGGAGCTCATGTCCACCCTGTAGGACCTCATGCCTACCTCTATGGGCCTCATCCTGAGGAGCCTGGCAGCCTTAGCTATGGAGTGGTGGGCCGAGGCCGCGTAGTAGACGTTTTCAAGGCCGTGCTCCCTGGCCAGGTAGAGGGCCGCAAGGTTCGACTCGCTGCCCCCGCTGGTTATGTAGCCCGTGCAGCCCCTGCACCCCCCGTAGCCCCGAGCTCCTCTATGGCCTCAAGCTCGAGCTCCCTCACGGGCCCGTAGAGCTCCAGGTCATTGGCGTTGAGGTTCTGGAACATGTCGAAGGCCGCCTTGGCCACAGGGTGAGGCTGTGTGGTCATGGAGCCCAGGAGGCCGTCCCTGTAGTGCACAGGGACTGACTTGATCGCCTCAGCCAGCCTTGACATTATCTCGCTCAGGTCCATGGGGGTCCTAAAGGAGGACCTCCAAGGCGGTTTTTACGCACCGCATGAGACCTTTAGTCCTCCTGTTACCTGGCCAGTTAATCTAAGACACGTAAGCTAAGCGTAAAACGTTTAAAGCGAGGACCCAGCCATCATGGGCTGAAGGGTACGCCTTGAGGAACCGCGGCGAGGTGCTCAAGATATCGTTCTCCGCCTTCTTCGCGGACCTGGGCTACCAGGCGGCAGTGGTCATGTTCCCCCTGATCTTCGTGACAATGCTCGGCGCCCCCTACTGGCTCTACGGGGTCGCTGAGGCCATAAACTACGGCGTCGGCAGCCTCATGGCCTTCCTTGGGGGCGTGCTCGGTGACAGGTACGGCAGGTGGAGGGTTGCTGTCATAGGCAACGCCCTGATAGTATTCGTCTCGTTCCTGGGCTTCTCAAGGTACTGGTGGCAGGCCATGCTGACCTTCACGGTGGGCTGGTTCTTCAGGAACCTGAGGAGCCCCCCGAGGAGGGCAATGATGGCGGAGGTCACGGACCCCTCGGAGAGGTCTGAGGCCTTCGGCGTCCTCCACGCCCTTGACATAGCTGGGGCGACCTTAGCTATAGCCTACACAGCCGTGCTCCTATACTTCAGGTTCCCCGTCAAGTACCTCCTCCTGATAACGGCCATACCGCTCGTGGTGTCGACGCTCGTGCTGGCCTCCGTTAAGGCAGGGAGGGCCGTCAGGCCAGGCAAGGCTGGAGGGCTGAGGGCGGGGCTGGGGAGGGGCATCATGGCTGTGGTGGTCTCCACGCTCTTCTTCGGCTTCACCCAGTACAGCTTCGGCTTCCCGGTCCTGACGACTGCTGAGTTCACCCATAAGGACTACCTGGCAGTGCTCAGCTACGGCGTCTTCCTCGCCGCCTCCTCTGCCTTCGGCTACATCTTCGGGAGGTCGGGGCTCAGGGAGGTCAAGGGCCTCGCCTACTACGGCTACCTCCTGGGCGCCTTCGCGGCCCTGGGCTTCGCCTTCCTCTCGCCCCTGGGCATTATTGGCATCTACCCGGCCTCCTTCCTCCTTGGCATAGCGGTAGGGGCCACGGAGACCTTTGAGCCCACAATAGTCTCAAGGCTCGCCTCCGAGGAGGCCATGGGGACGAGCATGGGCCTCCTGACCCTCGGCAGGAGCCTCGGCATGTTCATAGCCAACGCCGTCATGGGCCTCCTCTACCAGCTGGGCTACTCCTACGCATATTACTATGCGGCCGCCAGCTCCTTCGTGGCCTTCCTGATAATGGAGCTGTACCTGGCCAGGAGGCTCAGCTCCTAGGCTGCCCCTCCCCTCCTGACGCCCACCAGCTCAGCCGCCCTCCTCATAAGATCCTGACCTCCTCCCCGCCCTAAAGGGTGAGGCCTGCCTTTCGTTTTGTCAGGAATCCCAAGCCGCAGGTCCCGCTAACGGCTTACCATTCCGGCTCAAAAAGCGCTCCCACTTGAGTTACACGTACGCGCCCACGAGGTCAAAAAAAGTCGATGAGGGTCCCTTCACACGTACCCAGTCCACTGGTACAGGAATACCACCACGCTGTAGAAGTAGACCAGAGAGGAGCCTGGCGGGGTCCAGCTGTAGAAGACCGATATGAAGACCTTGACGGGCTTATAGTACGGCAGGGGTGACGGAGGATAGATGGGCTGAGGCACCACGCTGCCCGTGGTGGGGTCTATGTATGACACCGCTGCTGGGACGAAGGAGGTGGCGTTGAGCAGGAACGGGGCCCCGGTTATGTTGCCGTACTGCTTAGCCGCCTCGATTCCGTACATCATCAGGTCGTAGATCGTTACGTAGAGGGTCTGGCTCACGTTGGCCTGGGGCCCGCCAACGAGGGCGGGGAACTGGTAGAACTCGTAGTTGCCGTAGGTAGTCACTGACGTGTAGTTTGAGAAGAACGGGCTGCCAGCGTACGGGTTGACCCTGAGGGCTATCCTCAGCATCTGGTAGGACTTGGCCATGTCGCCGAGGCCGTAGGTTATGGCGTAGACCCCTGCCTGGGGGTTGACGGGGTAGAGGTTGGGGTATGGGAACATTATCACTGAGCCGCTCTTGTTATCGTATATCCCCGTGAAGACGTCGTAGACGAGCAGGTAAGTCTCATTCGGCCTGAGCCTCAGCATCTCCAGGTAGGCCGGGCTCTCGTTGACCGGGGCCGTCATGACGTTCGCCACCACGGCTATCTGCGTGCCGTTAATTGTGGAGCCGTCGTCCACGGAGGTCCTGTTAGCGACAACCCCTATCCAGTAGCCGTAGTCCCACCACGCTACTACCACCGATCCAGGGCTGGTGTTGTGCTTTATGTAGTCAAGCGCGTCAAGCCATGCGCTGTTAATAGGCACGATGGTCTTTGAGCCGCTCGAGGTCGGCACTGTCATGGGCGGCGTCCAGCCCGTGACTATGGCTGGGGCCTGGAGCGCCAGGGCCCTCGCGTCCTGGACGGCTGAGACAGCTGAGTACGCCACGACCGCCGCGACGAGGATCAGCCCCACGCTCACGGCAGCCCAGTTGGGCCTCTCGACGTACCTCCTCGCCTTCCTGACGTAGACCCTGCTCTTCTGCGAGAGGAGGAAGGAGACGGCCACCCCAGCCGATATCGCTGAGAAGACGGCGGCCGAGGGCATGTAGTAGGCCTGGTTGGCCCCGGCGTAGCTGAAGACAATCGACAGGATGAAGGTCAGCAGGAAGACGACCTCTGAGCCCGTGGGCCTCCAGGACCTCGAGGCCGCCGCAGCTATCAGGGCCAGGACCCCCACGATGGTTATGGCGAAGAACGGGCCCTGCTCAGCTAGGACCTGGGAGGCCGGGACCCCCATGTACTCCTGGACCGTGAGGGGGACCACCGCGGTAGGGGGAGGCGCGAGGCCGAGGCCCATGAGGACCCTGGACGGGGCCGAGATGAGGCCGCTCATGATCGCGACAACCCCAAGCGCCGCTATGAGCAGAACGAACCACACGTGCACCCTAACGCTGTAGCTACCTGAGAGCCTGAGCCTCTGCAGGCCGAGCCTGTCGTACCAGGCCTCGATAGCGTAGACCACGAGGACTGCCAGGGGCGCCAGGCCGACCCCCTTGTAGAACAGAGTGACTGGCGTTGCTGGCGACGTGAGGGAGACGGCAGCAAACGAGGCCCAGGCGGCCAGGTACCTGGCGAAGCCGGAGGGCGTGGGCTTAACCAGGAAGGGCTCTATGAGGGCTGCCAGCGCCACTATGAGGGCGTAGTACTGGTAGCCTCCCCAGAACCATGCTATTATGCCAGCTGAGACGCCCGACGCTATTGCCATAGCAACGCTCCTGCGGGTACTTGAGCACTTGACTGAGAGGGCCAGGAAGTAAATTGGGTAGGGCAGGAACATGAGGCCTATGTAGACCTTGGCCGGGTCGTTAGCGAAGCCGTGGTCCAGCACGAGCAGGGGCAGGAAGGCCATGCCGAGGGCGGCCACGAGGCCCCCCGCCAGGGACCCCGTGGTGCCCCTCACGGCCAGGAAGGCCCCTATGACGCCAATGATTGTGAACGCTACAGGCGAGAGCGTCAGCGCGAGCTCAGTGGTGACCCTCCCCCCTGAGAGCTTGGCTGCGGCCGCGGCCAGCCACGGGAGGCCCAGGTACTCGCTCTTCAGGAAGTCCCTGCCCCACGGGTACCACCAGATGAGGACCCTCGAGAGCTCCCTCAGCCCTCCTAAGTTATGGCTGTAGAAGTAGTTGGCCAGCCAGTAGTACTCATAGGGGTCGACCTCGTTGAGCGTGGGCCCGTACTTGAAGTAGGGGATGAGCCTCATGTAGGCAGTTACCACGAGTATGACCACAAGGGCCGCATAAGCTATGTACTTCCAGAAGGGCTCGAGCCTCTCTATGAACCCCTGAAACCCCTCTTCGCTCGGCGCCTTCAAGGCAACATCTTACTATTAGGGCCTGGGCAGGGCCTTAAAAAGGCGTATCGTGAGGAGTCAGGGACGCGAACGCCTTAGCTTGACGTTTCATCGGGCAGGAGCGCCTTTGGCCAATGATAAGCTGCTAATGGGCCCATGGCCTAGGACGCCCACTCTTGCCCGTTAAGGCTTCAGCGAGAGGACCATCAGCTCAGGTAACGTTCAGGCCTAGTGGCCAGCCCTACGTAGCTGTTTCAACTTTCATGTAGGTTTATAATTTGTCACCGCAATCAGCGTATACAGGAGGTACGTGAAAGAGCACCCAAGATGTGGGGCCCCTGGGGTGGCCCTGAACGCCCCCAAGCCCGATGAAGGCCCGAGCGGGGTGCGGGGGAACAGGGATGAGGCGATGACCGTAAGGCAACACGAACCCGTATGAGAGCTGAACCCCTCACAGGGGAAGGCGGGGCGAGTTGACGAAGCCTTTGACCTAACGCTTATAGCTCCTCCTGCCGGGCTGTCCAGGGGACGCAGCTTGACCTTCTCCATAGTCGCGGCCGACCCCGAGAGGGGCGACGTAGGTGTCGCGGTGGCCTCCAAGTTCATAGCAGTGGGCTCCGTGGTCCCGTGGGCCAGGGCCGGAGTCGGGGCCGTTGCAACCCAGGCCTGGGCCAACGTCAAGCTCGGCCCCCTGATACTCTACCTTCTAGAGAACAGGTACTCGCCGAGGAGGGCAGTGGAGCTGGCCCTGGCCTCTGACCCAAAGAGGGACGAGAGGCAGGTGGGCGTAGTGAGCTCAAGGGGCGAGGCCTACGCCTTCACAGGCCCTAAGTGCATGCCCTACGCGGGCCACGTAGTGGGTGACGGCTTCTCGGTCCAGGGCAACATACTGGCCGGCGAGGAGGTCATAGAGGCCATGGCGAGGGCCTTCGAGAACACCAAGGGGGAGCTTGTTGACAGGCTCCTGGCCGCCCTTGAGGCAGGTGACAGGGCCGGCGGGGACAGGAGGGGGAGGCAGAGCGCGGCCATAGTTGTCATGAGGCCGTGCGGGGGCTACGGGGGCTGCGAGGAGGGCGTCGACAGGTATGTAGACCTGAGGGTTGACGACCACCCTGACCCCGTGAGGGAGCTCAGGAGGCTCTTTGAGATCTGGGAGCTAACGATCCTCGAGAGGGAGGACCCCTCCGACGTATATGACCTCGCCCAGGTGGCAGGGGTTGTGCAGGAGGCCCTCAGGAGGCTCGGCTTCTACAGAGGGCCTGTCACCGGGAGGCTTGACGAGGAGACCCTCAGGGCGCTCGAGGCCTGGATGGGCTACAACAACTTTGAGAACAAGATGAGGAGGGATGGAAGGATCTGGGAGAGTGTGTACAGGTTCCTAGTAAAGCAGGCAGGCCTACAGGCCTGACCCGTTATGCGCAGGCCTTTCATCCTCAGCCCTTGGCCAGCTGCTTGGCCAGGCTGCTCCAGTTCCTGTGAAACGGGCAGAAGTCCTCAGTGTCAAGCATGACCTTAGACCACCTTAACTCGTAATCTCGCATCCCCACAGCCCCCGCATAGTTTTAAGCCTGAGGTCCTAGGCCTCTGGTGAGAACCACTTATGGGTGGTGTACTTGAGGGCTGTGGTCTTTGACGCCCACGGCGGCCCCGAGGTGCTGCACGAGGCAGAGCTCCCGGACCCCAGGCCGGGCCCTGATGATGTGATCGTCAGGGTCAGGTACACGTCGCTCAACAGGATAGACACGCTGGTGCGCAGGGGCTACCCGGGCATAAAGGTGAGGCTGCCGCACGTCCTGGGCTCAGACGTCTTCGGCGTCGTTGAGGAGGTGGGAAATAACGTGACACACCTGAGGGAGGGCCAGGAGGTCATACTATCGCCTGTCCACGGCTGCGGCCACTGCGAGTACTGCCTCAGCGGCAGGGAGAACATGTGCAGGCTGTGGTCCATGCTCGGCTTCCACGAGGACGGCTCCTACGCTGAGCTGGTGAGGGCCCCCGCCAGGGTAGCCCTCCCGGCTTCGGGCAGCCCTGAGGAACTGGGGGCCCTGCCGCTGTCCCTGCTAACCGCCTACAGGGCGCTCGTAAGCCTAGGCAACGTCTCAAGGGGCATGGACGTGCTCATATGGGGGGCCACCGGGGGCCTTGGCACGATGGCGGTGCAGATAGCTAAGGCCTACGGGGCCAGGGTGATAGCCACTACTAGGAGCAGGGAGAAGGAGTGGGTCCTGAAGCAGGCCGGGGCTGACCTCATAGTCAACACGAGCGAGGAGGACGCCGTCTCAAGGGTCATGGAGTTCACGGACGGCAGGGGCGTAGACCTCGTTATTGACTACGTGGTCGGCACTACCCTGGACAGGAGCCTTGAGGCCCTAGCAGTGGGGGGCACCATAGTAGTCCTCGGCTACCTCGGGGGCGCCGTCAAGGAGCTCAACTGGAACAGGTTCTACCTCAAGCACGCCAGGGTAGTGGGCACCCACACTGGCAGCCCGTGGGAGATGGCTAGGGCCCTCAGGCTCTATGAGGGGGACCTGGTGAGGCCAATAATAACCAGGAGGCTCGGCCTGTCGCAGGCGGCGGAGGCCCACAGGCTCATGGAGGAGGGCCTAACGGTCGGCAAGGTTTCAATGAGGGTCGACCTGGGCTAGGCCCCCTCAGCTCCTCGAAGTACCTCCTCTTGAACTCGTCCCACTTAGAGGGATTATGGCCGAACCACCTCCTCAGCTCATCGCTTGGCGCCGCGTCCCTCAGCCACAGGTCAACCTTAGCGCTCTCCCTGCTCAGGCCCCTGGGCCAGAGCCTGTCGACGAGGACCCTCGCTCCGTCGTCCTCTGACGGAGGCTCGTAGACGCGCTTGACCTTTGTCACGGTAAGTCGCCAGCTCAGCTGATCGCCAGGAGGACTTTAACGCTGGGTATGGTTCGCCGCTTAGGACTTCACCCAGCAGCTCTTTGTTCAAGGGCTCAGGCCGGGACCATGGACCACAGGGACACTATGACGCTGCTCATCGACATTGCCAGAGCGGCGTAGGGTGGGCTTATGTAAACCGTTGGGTACAGCATGCCCGCCGACAAGGGCACGAGGACGCTGTTGTAGCCGAAGGCCCAGGCCAGGTTCTCCCTGACCTTCCTCACGACGACCCTCGACTCCCTCAGTAAATCCCTCACTCCCCTCAGGCTTGTGACCACGAAGTCGCCGGCGTACTTAGCTATGTCAGTGCCTCCTGCCAGGGCTATGCCGACGTCCGCCTCCCTCTCAGCCACCGCGTCATTGACCCCGTCACCTATGAATGCCACCCTGTGGCCCTCCTCCTTCAGCCTCCTCACGAGCTCGGCCTTGTCGTCCGGGGATAGGCCCTTCCTGACCTCGACGCCAAGCCTTAAGGCCACGGCGTCAGCTGAGGGGCCGCTGTCGCCTGTGGCTATTACGACCCTTTTACCTATGGACTTGAGGTAGCTCACCAGCTCCTCCGCCTCTGGCCTGACCGGGTCCTCGAGGGTCAGCCAGCCGGCCACCCTGCCGTCGACGCAGACTGCCACGTCGCCCCTGACCTCGCCCTGGCAGTTCTGAGCTATGAACTCGGGCCTGCCCACTATGACCTGCCTGTCCCCAACAACGCCAGCCACGCCGTCCCCTGGGAACTCGTTGAACTCCTTGACAGAGCCCCTCAGCCTGGCCCCGAACCTCTCAACAATTGCCCTAGCCACTGGGTGGGAGCTGAGGGCCTCAAGCGACGAGGCGAGCTCCATGGCGCCTGGCTCCGCCTCCACGAAGTCCTTGACCCTCGGCCTCCCCTCCGTGAGCGTGCCCGTCTTGTCGATCACGAAGACGTCGACGTCCTTGAGCCTCTCCAGCGCCTCCCCGTCCTTAACCACGACCCCGCGCCTTGCGAGCCTGTGAACCGAGACGAGGACAGCCATCGGGGTGGCGAGGCCGAGGGCGCAGGGACAGGCGGAGGCTAACACGGCCACCGCGAAGAGCACGGCCCTTGGCGTCGGGGCCCCCAGGGCGAAGTGCCACGCGAGGAAGGTGGCCGCGGCCACGGCAACTATTGTTGGCGTGAAGGCCGCCGCCACCCTGTCCACGAGGTCCTGAACCTTGAGCCTCGCGGCCTCGGCGTCCCTGACGGCGGTCATCAGCTGGGCCACGTAGGTCCTGTCCCCCGACCTGGTCACGTACACCCTCAGGAAGCCCGAGACGAGCCTCGAGCCGCCCACCACGGGCGAGCCCTTAGTCTTAAGTGAAGGCATCGACTCCCCAGTTAATATCGACTCGTCCACCTCCCCCTTGCCCTCCTCGACAACGCCGTCTGCCGCTATGACCTCGCCGCTCCTGACCAACAGCAGGTCGCCCACCTTCACCTCGTCGGCGTTCACCTCAACCTCTTCTCCGCCCCTTATCACTCTGGCCCTTGCTGGCAGGAGGCTGGCGACCTCGCCTGAGAGCCTCTCCCTTATGTAGGCCTCTATGGTCTTGCCTATGAGGAGGAACGATATGAGGAGCGAGGCGGCGTCGAAGAAGACGGGGCCGCGCGTTAGTAGGGAGTAGGCGCTGTAGAGCCAGGCCACGAGCGTCGCCGTCGAGACGAGGGTGTCCATGTTGGTGGTCCTGTTCCTGAGCGCCCTGTAGGCCCCCGTGTGGTACCTCAGGCCGGCGTAGAAGACCACGGGGGCTGAGGCCAACATGGCGAGGAGCGGCCTCGATGTGTACTGGAGGTAGAGGGTGAGGAGGCCGAAGGACCAGGCCACCGTCAGCGACCTAATGTAGCCCCTCAGCTCCCCCGAGCTTGGCGGGGCTGCCCTCGAAACCACCTGGGCCCTGAAGCCGTGGGCGGTGAGGGCCTCGGCTATGGCCTCAGCCGACGTCGAGTAGGGGTTTATCTCAACTACTGCCTCGCCCGTGCCGGAGTTCACGGAGGCCCTGACGACCCCTTTGAGGCCCTCCAGGAGCCCTGAGACCCTCCTCGAGTCCTCCGGGTTCATTGAGACCCTCAGCCTTACCCTCTCGGTCACGACGTCGTAGCCGGCCCTCCTGACGGCCTCCACCAGGTCCCTCAGCCTGACGCTGTCGCCTACGATCACCTTGGCCGTGCCAGAGGCTAGGTTAACGTTGGCGTCGACGACCCCCTTAACGCCAGTTAACGCCTTAGTGACCGTGGTGACGCACGTGGCGCAGTGCATGCCCACTACTCTGAGCTGCTCCTCCTTGGTCACCCTGAGGGGGCCCTTGCCCTCAGGGCTCAAGACGGCATCCCCTTGGGGCCCTCGCGGAGGTACTTCTCGGGGTCCCTCTTGAAGGCCCTAAGACATGCCTCAGAGCAGAAGTAGTAGACCTTCCCCCTGTACATAGCCTTGAAGGGGGTGCTATCATCAACTTCCATGCCGCAGACAGGGTCTACGGGCAAAGGCCAGCCCTTGGTGTTAACCGTCAAGGGCCCCCTAAAAAGCTCTATATAGAGATTGACAGGCCTGGCCTCAGGCCCTCGCGGCCTGCCTCAGTTCTACCCTGGCCGAGCCCGAGGCTATCGCTTCGTAGCTCAGGCCCGAGAGCCCCGGGTCCAGGGACCTCAGCTCGTCCCACACGTCCCTGGCCGACGGGTAGGCCCTCGGGTATCCCATCAGGACGAGGAGCCTCGAGAGGGCCTCCCAAGACCTCACCGAGCCCCTGAAGGTCTTGGTCCCCCTGGCCAGGGTGAGCCTGCCGTCCACGGACACGTAGACGCCCTCCTCCTCAACGTGTGAAGCCAGTGGCACGTGGACGTGAGAGGCATATTCTACCCCCACGCCGGCCACTGGGGAGAGCGATACCACGAAGGGCACCCTGTAGAGGGCCTCCAGTACTCCCTCGCGGAGCGGCGAGGGGGAGGCCAGGTCGCCTCCCACGATAACGAGGGCCTTCATTCTCCCGTCCCTGGCCGCCTCGATCATCTCGGGGGCCGTCATGCCCTCCTGGCCCGGCACCTCGACGCCCCAGGCCTTGCTCAGCTCCCCGGCCTCGCTGAGCCTCCTGCCGCCTGGCAGAGTTGACGGGCCCACGCCGAAGCGGCGGGCCTCAGCGTTGTCAAAGTAGGACAGCAGGGGCACGAGGCCTGAGCCGGGCCTCGAGAGGACGCCCAGGAGGGCGGAGAGCGCTAGGGCCTCTGAGGCCACTCCAGGGGTTCCGTCAAGCTCCGCCACCACTACTGCCTTGCCCCTGGACAGCGCCTGGGCCGCCTCCCTGGCCGCCGCCTCGTCGATGCCCGCCCTCCTCGCCTCCTCGGCCGGGCTCAGCGACCTGAGCGCGAGGGCCCTGGAGGCCGCGTCGGGCAGCAGCTTGGATGCTGAGGCCACGTCCATGAGTCCCTCCGCGGCGGCCGCCACCTCAATGGCCCTCAGGGCGTCAGGCGCCCTCCTTACGTCAACTGCCATGTGTACGTCTGCGGCGTTAGCGAGCTTGTCGTCCTCTGACGATATCAGTATGAGCCTTGAGCGCCCCTGCAGGGACTGCCTCCTTATGAAGGAGGCCAGGGCCGGGTGGTAGTCCTCAAGGGGCCCTATGACCAGGAAGGAGTCAACGTCGTCAAGTGACGAGAGCGGGAGCGTCGGGAACGGGCCCCCTATGGGGGCGAGCTCGCTGAAGGAGGGCAGGAGCGACGAGGCCACGTCAACGTTGTTGGTCCTCAGTGCCGCCCTCGCCAGGAGCTGGGAGAGGTAGTAGGCCTCGGCGGGGAGCCTCGAGGACACTATGACGCCCACCGAGCCGGGCCCTCCCTCGCCCATCGCCTTCCTCAGGCCCTCAGCTATGACGCCAAGGGCCTCGTCAAGGGATGCCCTCGACCACGACCTGCCTTCCCTCCTCAGCCTCGGCCCCTCAGGCCTCTCAGGCACGTAGACCAGGTCCTCCCAGTGGTACTTGCCCCTGAGGCACTCGGCCGCGAAGGGCAGCAGGTCCCTCCTGCCCTCAACGTAGACCGGCCTGGAGTCCTCGAAGCCGACCCTCAACGGACATGAAAGGGAGCACATGGAGCAGGCCGTCTCACCCCAGCTCGTCGGCCTGGCCGAGGCCATCACCTTGTCCACTATCGCCCCGCTCGGGCAGACGTCAACGCATGCCCTGCAACTTATGCATGAGCTGGTGGCCAGGCTCCCCGTCTCAGGCATAACAATGGTCTGCTGCCCCCTGTACAGCGTCCTCCATATGAGCCTGCCTATGTAGCCCTCGCAGACCCTCACGCAGTTGTAGCACAGAACGCACCTGCTCAGGTCAACGGATATCCAGGGGTGCCTCTCGTCCATGAGCCTCAGGTCCTCGGCGCCCTTGGCCTCAACGCCGTACCTCCTAAGGAGCTGCGAGAGCCTCGTGTCAAGCTTGGCGGCCTCAGCCGGGTAGCGGTCTGCCAGGAGCTCAAGTATTGTCTTTCTGTGCTTTACCACCTCAGGGGTCTCCGTGTTAATCTCCATCCCGTCCTCAACGAACGTGGAGCAGGAGGTGACCAGGCCCTTCCCCTTCACCTCGACCAGGCAGAGCCTGCAGCTGCCGTATGGCTGCAGCCTCTCGTCGTAGCACAGCGAAGGTATGTCTATCCCTGCCCTCCTGGCGGCGTTCAGTATGGTGGTGCGCTTCTCCAGGACGACCTCCTTCCCATCTATCCTGACCCTGAAGGGCATTTCCCATCACCTCACTACCTCGTCCCAGTACTTCTTTAGCGTGACCGCTACGGCCTCGCCCGTGCCAACGCCGTGACCGCAGAGCGAGGCGGCCTTCATGGTCTCAGCTATCCTCAGGGCCTCCTCAGCCTCGTCCTTGGTCAGGTAGCCCCTCCTCGAGGCCTCCTCGAACAGCCTGTCGAGCTCAGAGGTGCCTAGCCTACAAGGGAAGCACTTACCGCACGACTCGAAGGCCGCGAAGTGGACTATCTCGTGAAGCAGGTCAACTATTGGGGTGTCGTCGCTGAAGGCTATCACGTTACCGTGCCCGAGGCTGGCCCCTATCTCCCTGAGCTCCTCGACGCCCAGCCTCACGTCAAGCTCCTCAGGCCTTATGACGGGCGACAGGGGACCGCCAACTATCACGCCCTTTAGCCTCCTTTCGCCCTTGAGCCCTCCACCAATCTCATATATCACTTCCCTAAGAGGTATCCCGAACTCTACCTCGTAGAGGCCGGGCCTCTCGAACAGGCTGTTGAGGCTGAGCACCTTTGTGCCCCTGCTCCTGTTGTAGCCCATCTCGGCGTACTTGTCGCCCCCGTTCTCGATGATCCACGGCACGTTGGCCAAGGTTTCGACGTTGTTGACGACTGTGGGCATCTCGAAGAGGCCCCTCTCTGTGGGGTAAGGCGGCCTAGGGGTTGGCTCTGGCCTCCTGCCCATTATGGCGTTTATCATCGCGGTCTCCTCGCCCACGACGTAGGAGCCCTTGCCCACGTGGACCTCAACCTCGACGGGGACGCCCCTTGAGGCCCCTGGGCCCGCGTAGCCGGCCTCGTAGAGCTCCTTTACTGCCCTCCTCACGGAGTTTATGGCCTCAGGGTACTCCCTCCTTATGTAGAAGTACACCTTTGAGGCGCCTATGGCGTAAGCTGCTATAAGTGCCCCTTCGATGACGAGGTAGGGGTCCCACCACATCAGGAACTTGTCAACGTATGCCCCCGCGTCGCCCTCGTCGCCGTTGACCAGCACGAACTTCTGGGGCGCCCTCTGCCGGTAAGCGGACTCCCACTTCAGCCCGGTGGGGAAGTAGGCGCCTCCCCTGCCCCTCAGCTGGGACCTCTTGACCTCCTCTATGACCTCCCACCTCCTCATCTTTAGCGCCTTCTCAAGGCCCCTCATTCCGCCAAGCTCGAGGTACTGGCCGAGCGAGCTGACGGGCCCCTTGACCACGTGCCTCAACACGACGGCCCTGCTGGACCTCACCTCAATTATTGGGTAACCAGCCGTTGAGGTGCTCGACGGCCCCATGTAGCACTTGCCGAGGCAATAAGTTAGCGGCTCCTGCCTGACTGCAGCCTCCCAGGCCTTTGGGTTAAGCGACCTGGCCACGTAGCAGGCCAGGCCCCTGCAGTGCTCCTCTACAGGCTCCCGCTCAGGGAACGAGTAGAAGGTCTTGAGCTCCTCCTTGGGCAGGTTTATCCTTATCGTGGCGGAGCCCCTACAGCGAGAGGCCCTTGTCTATAATAAGAGTTAGCCCTCGCCTTCTAAAGCCAGGCCTATCCTCCTTATGCCCTCCTCAAGCCTCTCGGGCGGCTCGCTGACGAACGTCACCCTTACGTAGCTAGAGCCGCTGGGGCCGAAGGCCGTGCCGGGCATCACCGCGACCTTGTACCTTGAAGCCAGGGCGCGGGCGAACTCGTTCGAGTCCTTGACGGTCGGCGAGAGGTCCACGTAGACGTACATGCTGCCCTGGGGCACTGAGAACCTGGCGTCGCTGACGTACTTCCTGAGGGCGCTGACTGCCAGGTCCCTCCTCTCCCTGTACGTCGAGACCACCGACTCAATGAACCTCCACCTCCCCTCCCAGGTCAGGTACTTCAGCACGAAGAGCTGCGAGAGGTTGGAGGGGCCAAAGAAGGCGTGCGCGTCTATCCTAGAGCAGGCCCTCACGACCTCCCTGGGCCCGTATATGTAGCCCAGCCTGAGCCCAGGGACGCCGGGGTCCTTTGAGAAGGAGCCCAGGCCCACAACTACGTCAGGGGCCATGTCATAGATGTTCGCCCTCCTCCCCTCGTAGACTATGGTCCTGTAGGCCTCGTCAACCAGCAGGTAGACCCCCCTGTCCTGGGCCAGCTCCGCCACGGCCCTGGCCACGTCGGGCCTCAGCAGCCTCCCCGTCGGGTTGTCGGGGTCCACCAGGATGACGGCCTTGGTCCTCTCCCCTATGGCCTCCTTGAGGGCCTCAGGGTCGGGCTGGAAGCCCTCGCCGGCCCTGACCCACCTGACCCTGCCGCCCAGGTACTCAACTATGGGCCTGTACATCATGAACGTGGGGTCAATGAGAATCACCTCGTCCCCGGGGTCGAGGAGGGCGGAGAGGGCGAGGAATATCGCCGAGGAGCCGCTGGGGGTCACCATTACCTCGTCGGGGGACACCCTGATGCCCTCGCGCCCCAGGTCCTCAGCTATGGCCTCCCTCAGCTCTGGCAGCCCCTCGGCCGGGGCGTAGGCGTATGTCCTCTGAAGCCTCATTGACTCCAACACGTCGTCAATTACCTCGAGCGGAGGCCTGTGGCTCGGCTCGCCAGCGTGAAGCCTTATCAGGTCAGGGCTTGGCGACCTCAGGAGGGAGCTTATCATTTCCATCGGGGAGTCCTCAAGCGCCCTGAGCCTCGAAGACAGGTTGCGGGGCAACTTGCAAGCACCTGTTAGGGCTGAGAACGCTTTAATATAAAGTAAATGGGACGTTAGCCCGTGGCCAGCGGCCATGGCAGGCCTCAGGCTCTCTTCAATGCCATACTATGAGAGGTGGTTCGTAGCAGGCATAATAATAGGAGTCCTCGTGGGCCTGGGGGCCCTGTCTATCTACTACCTTGTCGTAGCGCTCTCTAAGCTCCTCCTCATGGCCCACGTGAGCCTCTTCCCCGTCACGGCCTCTCGATACCGGTCGGAGCTCAGGTGGCTCCTCCTGATGCCCGCGGTCCTGGCCGCCGCGTTCCCCCTGTCCTACCTGGCTGCCCTCGCCCTCAGGACGCCTGAGGTGGGCAGCGACAGGGTGGTCAGGGCCTACCACAGGAACCTCAGGCTTGAAGCTAACGAGGCCCCTGCAGCCGCGCTATCCTCAGCCATAGCGATAGGCCTGGGCGGCAGCGCCGGCATGGAGGGGCCAGCGTCACACGTTGGCGCCGCCCTGGCCCAGCTCATGTCAAGGGTCCTGGGGATGAGCGCAGAGGACAGGAGGAGGGCCCTGGCAGTCGGCCTCGGGGCAGGCATAGGGGCAATCTTCAAGACCCCCTTCGCCGGGGCCCTGCTATCAGCTGAGCTCCTCTACAGGAGGGACGTAGAGCCTGACGTAATATACCCGGCGTTCATAGCCTCAAGCGTGGCCTACGCGGTGTACGGGTCCTTCACCGGGTTCTCGCCGCTCCTTGGCCTCTACGTGGGCCCCTTCAGGCCCCTTTACCTCGCGCTTTTCGCCCTCGAGGGCCTGGTGGCAGGCGGCGTAGCCATGCTCTACCCCAGGGCCCTCCACGGCCTCTCCTCATGGCTGAGGGCCCGGCTCAGGAACCCCCTCGTGAGGACTGCCCTGATGGGGGCCGCTGTAGGGGCCCTTGTCATAGTCTTCCCTGAGGACATGGGTGAGGGGCTGAGCTGGCTGAGGGCGCTGGCCAGCGGAGGTCAGGTCCCCTCCCTCCTCCCCTTCGCCCTCGCCCTGGCGCTGCTGCCCTTCTCAAAGATATTGACCACCTCGCTGACCCTGGGGAGCGGGGCCAAGGGAGGGGTCTTCGCCCCAGGCCTTGACATAGGGGCCTTCACGGGCCTCGCCTTCGGTGAGGCGCTTCACCTCGCCATGCCTAAGCTCTTCCCTGACGTAGTGCCCTTCATGGTGGTCGGCATGCTCTCGACCTTCGGGGCGGCCAGCCAGGCCCCCATAAGCTCGATGTTGATGACCGTCGAGATGACGGGGAGCCTGACCCTGTTGCCCGGGGAGATGATAGCGCTTGCCGTGGCCATGATGGCCTTCAGGGGGCCGGCCCTCCTGAAGGAGCAGGTGGAGAGCAGGGCCCTCTCGCCAGTCCACGCAGGCGAGTACCCCATACCTGTGCTCAGGAGGGTGAGGGTCTCTGAGGTCCCGCCGAGGCAGGTGTACGTAAGGCAGGAGGCCAAGGTAGCTGAGGCCCTCTCGGCCATAACGTCAAGCGGCCTCCTCTCCCTGCCAGTGGTTGACAGGCTTGGAAGGGTGCTGGGCATAGTGAACAGCTTGGACCTCAGGACGGCGGACCCCGAGGCCCCAGCCATAAGGTACCTGAGGCCTGAGCCGGGTCACGTGAGGCCCGACTCCTCACTTGAGGAGGCCGTCAACATGATGTCTAGGACCAACTCCAGGTACGTGATAGTTGAGGAGGACGGCAGGTTCGTAGGCATAGTGACCCTGGACGACGTAGTGAAGGCCTATGAGAGGGAGGCCGCCAAGGGCCTGGCGGCCCCGCCTGGCTGAGCCTCTCTATCAAGCTGGTCACCCTGAAGGGCCTGCAAGCCGTTTAACCCTCTGGGGGCCGATACCCCCTTGAGGCCGTAAGGTGAAGACGTTGGAAGAACGACTGCCATAGGGGCTGCCGAGGAGGCCGCCAAGGCCAAAGAGTCTGTGCTGGAGGCCCAGGACCTGGCCTTCTCCTACGGCGACTTCCCGGTCTTCGAGCACGTGAACCTCGAGGTCAACGAGAACGGCTTCGTTGTCGTAGTGGGCCCCTCGGGGGCAGGCAAGTCAACGCTCCTCCGCGTCCTGGGAGGCTTCCTGAGGCCCACAAGGGGGAAGGTGCTGCTGATGGGCGAGGAGGTGACGAGGCCAAGCCCTAAGATAATGATGGTCCACCAGGCCATAGTCACCTTCCCCTGGATGACTGTGCTCGAGAACGTCATGATGGGGGCCGAGGCCAGGGGGCTCCCGAAGGAGGCCGCCAGGCAGGTGGCCCTTCAGATGATAGAGGTCGTGGGCCTCAGGGGCTTCGAGAACTTCTACCCCAAGCAGCTCAGCGGGGGCATGAGGCAGAGGGTGGCCATAGCTAGGGCCCTGGCGGCGGACCCCGTGGTGCTCCTCATGGACGAGCCCTTCGCCCACCTTGACGAGCTGACCGCTGAGGCCCTAAGGAGGGACGTATACGACATGCTGTTCAACGTCAACACCAGCCTCAAGGGGGTCGTCATGATAACGCATAACCTAGTAGAGGCAGTTGAGCTCGCCGACGTAGTCTACGTCCTCAACGGCAGGCCCGCCACCATAACGGCGAAGGTCAAGGTGAGCCTGCCCAGGCCGAGGGTCCCGAAGGACCCGGCCTTCATCGAGTACACGGACCTCCTCTACGACTACATAGCCGGTGGGGCCCTTTGACCGGGCCCGGCGACAGCGTCATAGCCGTAATTGTCCTCGCCCTGCTGGCCACGACTGGCAGGGTCTTCCTCGCCATAGGGCTGGCCATAGTGACCGGCTGGCTCCTCGGCTACCTGGCCGTAAGGAGCAGGGGCTTCGAGACCGTCTATGTGAGCATATCTGAGGTCTTCGAGTCGGTCCCCGTTATATCCTTCTTCCCCGTCGTGCTCATATTCTTCGTTGACAGGATAGGGGGGTACCTGGGTGTTGAGCTGGCCGTCGACTTCCTCGTCTTCACGGCGGTGGTCTGGAACATATGGATGGGGATATACCAGGCCTTCAAGACGGTCCCGGCGGCCATGGTAGAGGTCCTGGAGAACATGGGCTACGGGTTCCTCGGCAAGATGAGGAGGCTCTACATACCCTTCTCGGTCCCGAGGATAGCGGTCAACCTGATGCCGAGCTTCGCCGACGCCTACTTCTACATAACCGTCAGCGAGGTCTTCAGCGTCGGCGCCACCTCCTACCACGTCTTCGGCATAGGGACCCTCATATCAAGCTACGTCTCAGAGGGCCTCTACACCTGCGTCTACTACTCGCTCGCCGCCCTCGCCGTTCTCGTTGCGGGCGTGACGCTGGGCCTCAGGAGCTTCGCCAACTGGGCCGTGGCCAAGTACGGCCTCGACACCCCTATGACGCTGGCCCGCCGCAGTGCCAGGGGCAGGTGGAGGGCCCTGAGCGGCTTCTACGCCGGGGCCGCCAGGCCCCTCAGGGCCGTGGCGGGGGCCGTCAGGAGGGCGCCCGTCGTCAGGAGCATACAGGTGGTCAGGCGCAGGTCGCCGCCGGGCAGGGGTGGGGGGAGGGCCCTTGACTGGGCCCTGAGGGCCGTGGGCGTTGCCCTGCTGGTCCTCATAGTCTACGGGGCCGCTGAGGCCATAATCTCGACGAGGCCCAGCACGTGGGCCTACCTGCTCTCCCAGACCTGGCCCATACTTGTGGGCCTAGCCTACGACTACGCCAGGGTCGCGGCGATAGCCCTTGTCTCCTTCGCAATAGCTGTCTTCCTAGGCTACTACCTGGCTACACACAGGAGGGCAGAGGCAGTGGGGGTCCCCCTCGCGCTGGCCCTCGCAGCCCTCCCGGCCCCTACCTACTTCCCCCTGCTCTTCCTGGCCACCTCGGCGGCCCTCTACAGGGCCCTCGGGGGGCTGACCAACGAGCTCTACGTGGTCTCCCTGGGCTTCGTCAGCACGTTCTACTACGTCTTCTACTCGTACTGGATGGGCCTGAAGGCGGTGCCCCACGAGGTGATCGAGCTTATGGACAACCTCAACATGGGGTTCTTCACGAGGCTCCGCAAGGTGCTCCTGCCGGGCACCTTGCCCTACATAGTCACGGGGCTCACCTCAACGATCGACAGCGCCTGGGGAGGCCTCATGATAGGGGAGTACTGGCCCCAGATAGCAGGCGACAGGACCCTTGAGGTGACCCACGGCGTGCTCAAGATCATGGACGTGGCCACCTACGAGGGCAACATAGCGTTGGCCTCCTACGCCTCCCTGCTATTTGGCGTCGTGGTGGTGGTCTTCGCCCTCGCCTTCACCAGGCACCTGCTGGAGGTCTCTAGGAGGAAGTACGTGATAGAGGAGGCGATATACGCGGCCTAGGCGCGGCCCTGGAGGCCAACGCGAGCACACTGCCCAGGACGGCCCTGCGGCGTGACCTTCCTTAGGGCCTCTGTAAACCGGGGAGTTAACGCAGGATGACGTGTTGGTCTCCTTACAGGTCAAAGCTTGGCCACAGGTAGGAGCCCTTTACCTTTCGTTCCACGGCTCCTTGTTAACTGGGGAGTTTACAGCCGCCAGGGAAGGACCTGTTAAGGTGTTAGGCGACCCCTCTAGGAACACCCCTTGGGCTTTCCTGATACCTCAGATGACAGCACTGTATAGGGCAGTCGCCCTTGGGGCCTTTGCCCGTGGCATAGTTGAAGAGGGGGCAGCAGGTTACGGTGTGACCGCAGACGCTATCCAAGGAGGCGGCGTCACTACGGGAAGGACAGGACATCCGCCCGGGATATATTACCCTATCTCCATCTTATGAAATAGCTGGACAAGGCCTTGGAGCAAATGCCGTAAGGGACTGCCTTGACTACGGACACGCCATGTGGAACCCAGAGGCCGACATAGGCGACGTAGAGGAGTGGGAAAGAACACAGCTGGGCTTCATATATCTGGCGAGAAGGATCAGGCCCAACTCGGCCGGCTACAGGGAGAGGAGAGGCGGTAGCGGTTACGCCCACGTCGCTGTCTTCTATGGCAGCAGGGACAACGTGGTGCAGAACCTGAACACGGGCAAGGTCTTTACGATTACAGGCCTTTACGGAGGTTACCCCGGGTCTTCGAGCTACGCGGTGCTAGCTAGAGGAGTTAAGTTTGATGAGATAGTGGCAAACAAGTTACCATATCCTCTTAGAGGCCACATGAGTACTGTGTAGTAATTCTGCGATCTTATCCTCGTTAAGTAGTGTAAAAGGATTATAGCATTTATAGCAATAGCTCCAATCAAGGTCATAATTACGAGCCCCTGCGGTAAACCACGCAGAGGCGGCTTCCTCCTTTCCACCACGGTTATTAATCATGAAGTATTTATTTAAGACTTGGACTTGGGTTAATACCCCACTTGGGTTGATGCCCTAATGAGTTGGCTTAACATCGTCAGAGCCTTTGTGGATAGTTTTGTTGATGGCTTAGTCAGTACCGTGTCTAAGCCACGCTTTAAGTACATCGGCATAACTGGCATCGATTTTAACGCCCCACCGCCACCATTTTCATCAATATCAACCAATGCGCTCGAGTGTAGTGTTAGATTTGAGGTCACCTATCACTGGGGGTTTGGTGAGGGGTTTGTTGCGAGGAACTCTAGGGGTTGGTTAGCTATTTATGACAATAATGGCAAGAGGGTCCACAACTCGCCAGGTGTTTGGGCTTGGAATTACGTGGTTAGTGTGGACATTGTTGGTGAGGAGTCGCTGGTTTTATTCCACA
>Ga0081474_122563_pt1 | contig 36987 bp, 50 predicted proteins | sample OneHunmetagenome_2_FD_70978 | JGI IMG/M metagenome (GOLD analysis project Ga0081474, IMG submission 70978) | Ferrous microbial mat communities from One Hundred Spring Plain, Yellowstone National Park, USA v2 (version 2) | ecosystem: Environmental > Aquatic > Non-marine Saline and Alkaline >... | reverse complement strand
AGTCGAGTGGAGCAGAGACCCACCCCTTGATTAAGGGGGTTTCATCCAAGAAGTCTAGCCCCTTGAAGGGAAGAAGTGTTACTGGGTACTCCTCCCACAGTCTCATTGAACTCCCAATCGAGCTGGGGAGGAGTGCCATTAGCTTCACTACAAGAAGTCTTGGCAAACAAGTATTTAAAGGTTTCTACAAGGGTGTATTTACTCTCATCCTAAAAGGTGAGGCTTTCTACCCCTTTTTATGAACCCTTTCTGTCCCTAAAACTTTTTATATCTGAGAAGGTATAGTTAAAATGTGGAAATGAAAATATTTTATGAGTTCTTATTGAGTTTAATTTCCCTAATCACATATTTTATTCCACTTATAGTTTACTTCATTTACCTCTTTTTTACTAAGAGTTTAAGAGAAAATATCCGTAGTGTTATAATGTTAGTTGTAGTATCCATATTATTTCCCATGGTGGTAGTTTCGATTTTTGAGGGGAAACCATTCTTTAACATTTTAGATTATATAAATGTTGTAGGTATTGCCTTAAAGCAATCAGTATACAACTTGTTATATAATAAATTTACTTTTGATTTCCTCTCACCAGACCCATTTTTTCCTGGAGTAGTCTCTGAACCCTTCCTGGTAGTCCCTGGACTTGTAACAGTTTATATTGCTCTTATAGCTTTCTATTTCCTAATGAAAAGAGTAACAACAATTGAAAATGAAAAAGCATTTAGAATTCTGGCAAGAAAGTATTATGCTTTGCTAATACTTCCATTTTTTCTTCTAATGTGGTTTGTTGAACTTCTTGGTCTCAAACTTTTCTATCCTTACATTCCATATGTTATTGATGTTATTGTGATAGTTGATGTTGTCCCCATGATGAAAAATGGGATAAGCCAAATAGGAATTGGAAAAATGAGAGGAAGATTTACGGATTTTTATGTTTTCTTTCTATTGGGCTATTTGTTACTTGAACTTATCAGTCCTAAACTACTCTTAAACCTCTTCTTACTTAGACTAGTCTCAAATGAATATCTTAATCTTATGATATCAGGATTTTTTTACCTATTCATAACTTTTATCTTCTACCTTTCATATGTGTTTTTTACAATCCCTATATCAGAAATTTTATTTGATGAAAAGAACCATGGGTCATCTTTCTTTTAACAGAGCCTTCTAGGAGTAATTAGGAAAGTGAAAGGGTTGACAACAAGTTTTTCAGTTCTAATACTTTTTCTTTATTGGTTGTTATTTCTCTTATTGAGTATGATATCAAACTTCTTAGAGTTTCTGTCCCTATATTGCCTTCTCTAAAGATGAATATTAGAACGTTAAGTAAGGGTTCTCGTTCAGCTCCTAACAGCAACATAACTTCTAGAAATTGAATGAAATCTATACTTACACCTTCTTTGGATTGTGATACTAAATATTTTTTGTAGTTGTTGTACAGTTTTCTACACTCATCTTTGTCTAAGGATAAAGCATATGGTGGATTTGAAATACATACAACATTATCCAGTTTTGAAATTTGATCAATATGAACAGGAACTTCTTGTACTGACATACTCTTAATATTCTTTTTTAAAAATTAGCTTTCCAAAGAAAAATCTTTTAATGTCTTGTAAGATAGGAAAGGGAAATGACCATAATAGAAAAACAGAAGAAAGATAAGATAGATATTGAAGAGATAAAGAAGAGTTTACCAATTCCAGTAAATGTATCATATGATTTCAACATCTTGACTGTCTTGGGAGACAGATATGAGTTTATTACCCATCTAGATGAGAACTACAAGGCAAAGTACATCAGATATTTTAATCCTGACAAAACTGTAGATGATAGGAAATTTTTATCTCTCCTTAGAAATACCATTGTAAATGAAAAATGGGTAGAGATTTTATCAGAAAAAGAAATAGAAGTATTAAGTGTTCAGTATGAGAAAAAAATGGTTCCTCACAACAAATACATAAAGTTGGTCAGTTCTTTAGAAGATGTTAGACAAGTCTATGTATCAGATAGGGATATTGAAATATTTTTATGGTCATCTTCTGACAGTTCTATTTATGTCAGGTTTTGTAAGAAAAAGGAATTCTATATTTGTAACAGTAACATCATGATTCGAAATATGAGTGATAAAAATAAGAAAGTTTTAAGTGAGTTTTTAGGAATGAATATAGATGAGATAAAGACAAAAAATATTCGTATAATAACAAGCAGACCAAAACGAATACCTCCAGTGGTTATAGAAGCAATTAATAGGTTTCAAGAAGATAAGAATATCACTAAGGTAATATTAGACTTTACTTCTAGTGAAAGAGAACTGAGAATACGGACTAATGATGAGAAGAAAGGAGATTTCACTATTTATCCAAACTTTCTAATACCTGCCAAAGCAGATTTCGATGTATTTCAAAAAGTAAGAGATTTAGTACTTTATAAAGAATTCTTTGAATTTTTGATAGAAAACAATATATCTTACAAGATACCTTTTGAACGTACCATGAAGTATGATGTGATACCATTTCTCTTTGAATTTTTAAAAGCACAGAAGATTAAACCTAAATTTGTCAATATTTTAGTTTATGATGACGAAATAAGATTAGATATGAAAAAAGATCAAACGATAACCTATGATAATGTAGAAATTATTATTCCACATAACAACAGAACAATAGTTGATGTTTCTCCCTTGTTGGATCTCAAAGAATATATAGGGTTGTATATATTAAGTCCAAATAATTACATAATTTTTTTGGAGAGAGAAAAAGGAGACATAAGCAATAAAATAATAGATGGAATTGATACTTTTCTGAATGGATCATTGGATAAGTCAGTAATTTTAGATAATTATGAAGGTGTTATCCAACCTAATGACAAGAAATACTGTATTGTAGTTGATTCACTAAGGGAGAAAGTAATTGTTCTCCCCAAAACTGTCTTACCATACTTCCTTCGAACACTTAGGAGACAACTCTTTCCTTTCAGTTAAGCTAAAGGAGTTGTTTAACTCTTTTTAAACCTCTAACTCAATTGTAAACTACCCCACCCTCACGGATGGGGCTTTGGGGTTTTCAGTGGTCTTCACGATCCACCTTCATCCCCCCTTCAGGGTCTTTACCTACCCCCGACCCGTGTCTCTCGTTAAGGCATGGGCTATGTTAATCGATGCATTCAAGTCACGGTTGTACTTGAGACCACATTTAGGACATTGGTATTCTCTTCCTTCAACGTGGGTAACATACCCACACCTGTGACAAGTCTTGGATGTGTTCTTAGGGTCTATGTATACCACCTTGATTCCTTGTATCTTAGCTTTATACTCTATCATCTTCTGTAGCTTCCTGAAGGGTAAAGAGTGAAACCTCCTATTGAGCTTCTTACCCTTCTCGAAGTTCTCTCTAATACTTGTAAGCTTCTCCATCACTATTACAGGAGAAGGAAACTGCTTAGCATATTCCACAATCTTCTTGGAGATAACGTGAAGCTCATGATTCACAATCCTTCTCTCTCTATCTCTCAACCTCTTAATCACGTCCAATCTTTTCTTTTCCTGTAGTTTCCTCCTAATGTTGAAATACTTGTGCCTGACAGAATAAACGACAAGCCTCGTCCCTTCTAGGGACGGGGTAAATATTTAAAGCACTAAATTATATTGAAGAACAGTGGTGGACAGAGAATGAAAAGTACCAATACAGTAAAACTAGTAATGAATAAGGAAACACGTAAGAAGCTGATAGAACTAGCCATAACAAGTGCCGAAGTTTGGAATGTGCTAAACTGGTTAAACTCCCTATGTGGGGAAGCCCCCTCTTGGGGGTATGTATCTCATCTCTTGTTGTGTCCCCACATAGGGAAGGTTATCCTACATATCCCCGAGTCCCTAGGAACTGGGAGTGGAGGGCAACTCCCAGTGAGGGATAGGGGTAATGGGCTGAAGACCCAGCCCGTGGTCTACCACTGGACGAATGGAGTGGGGTGGGTAACACCCACCAGCCATGAAGTGATGAGAATGAAGGTGGTAAACCACAAACCTAGGATCCATCCTGAGGGAACCCTCACCCTTCAGGGTGGGGAGGAGGTCAGTTCCTTGATTTTCGACCCTTTGAAGAAAGTACCCTTTGTTGGTTTGCCATCAACTAGTGCTACCACTGTGGCTAAGTTCCTTTCCCCCAAGTCTATCCCTATTGGTGTTTTAGGCTCATAATTCTTGAAGGGTTTTTCGAGAGTGAAATAGACATACCATTCACCATCTCTTTTTACAAGTTCAACTTGTTGTAAAGACCATTTACTGTCCTCAGAGAGAGTATCATCTATTAGTTGTCTTTGTTTCTCTCCTACCTGTACTGGATACCACACACCGTCACCATCAAGCTTGAGATACAACCAGTAAGGTGTTAATTTGGTGTCCCTCTTCACGAGCTTGAAAGCACGGTAGTTCACTCGTATGGAGACTTTATGTATGTGGAACTCTCTTCCCTCATTAGCCTTAACTAGTTCTACTGCTTTGTCCCTAGCAGTCTGTGTGAGAGTTGAAGATAGACCAAACCTTTTTCGAGCCTCCTTGTAGGCTTTCTGTTGGAGAAGATTCTTAGCATTGATCTTGAAGGAAGCAAAGAACTTCACGGCTTTTAGGTACTTCTCTAGAACGACGTTTAGTTTGTGTCTCTTCTCTTTGTTGGGATTCAAAATCTTCCCTTGAAGTGATACTTTAACTTCTCCTTTCAGGGAACATCCCCAATCTTTTTAATATTTAAATTTATATTTAGATATGACTCTTAATCCTTATGAACGAGTCTCAGGTGATAAAAGATGAAGCCTGTTTATCATGTTGTTTTTGTTATTATAACTTTAGTTCTTATTCTCTTCTCCTTTGTAGGATTGTGTTATATAGAATATTCCAATTTCTTAAAAAATGAAATAACTGTTCCATCAATTACAGTTTATACTACCTCAGATAAAAATATAGAAGGACTTTATTATAGTATATGTATACCTCATTTCTATCTTTTTAAACCACACCTACTAGTTATCATAAACTCAAATACTTATTACTGTTCAACTGGTCTTCTTGTTGTTAAGCCTCCTATCAATATCACTTATGAGATCTATAACAGTTATTATGAACAAATCCTTCTAACAACTACACAATTATCCTAATTTTTAGTTCTGAAAAACAGTTATTAATTCTCCCTTTGACATTATTCTTATACAGGCTAAACAGTAGCTGTGTGATAAATATAATGTATAAGTTCCTGGAGTTGATATTACTGTAGTTGAAAATGGATAATAAATAGTATAAGTTCCTGGACTATGATTGATAATGATTAATGTACAATTAGTTCTATAATGATAAAAAACATAAAAATGATAAAAGTAATTTTGGTAATTAAGAGAAAACAGACCAAAAGCAGAAGAAACAGCAATCAATGTAATTGAGACTGAAACAATAATTAAGAGAAGAGTTACTATACTAACATAGGGCATAATTTAAAATATTTTTTTAAAACACCAAAAAAATAGGAAAGTAGAAGAAATTATTAATCAAAGGGACTGAATTTTGTTCTAATTTTGCTTCCTTGTCTTATCACTGTAAGAATTCCATATTTGGTTTTGTATTTTATCATATTTTCATCAATTATTTTGGCTTTTGTATCACCTTCAAGAAGATTGGTTCCTGATGCATATGTTAGAAAACTTAGTATTCCTTTATCTAGTGGATTTTTGAGGATATCCTCAAAGGTCAGTGGTAATTTATAGTTTGTGTCACTCTGTTTATTGTTTTCTTTTTGTGTTTCTTCTTTTTTCCTCTTTCTTTCATTTGGATCTGTTCCTGAAGTTATAAGCATAGTTAACTCCTCTTTAAAAGACTAAATTTTAAAATAGTAATTTATTTCTTCAATACTACTTTTTTCTTCATTTTTATGGATGTTATAACAAATAAAGGACTTTGTTCTAGGATCATATATTTTTTTTAAGGTTTTTTTGAGGATCTTTAATGTGGCATTACCAAAATCTGCTTGTAATTTAGCCTCTAATAATTTTAGGAGTTCACTTTCCTTTATTTTATTTGTTTTTTCACACATTGTTTCTAAGATCTCATTAGCACTTTCAATTATTTCTTGATAAGTTATAGTCTTAATTTCTTCTATTTCAACATCATCCTCTTCCATATTTAAAAAATGGAACACTACTTATTTAAATACTTTTTCTAGATAATGTCCACAGTTATTTTACCTACATATAATGAATATGATAACCTGAAAATCCTTCTTCCAATACTAGAACAATTTGTGGACAGAATTATTATAATCGATTATCCTCTAAGAAGTTTTAATTATCCATCAGAGAAAGTAGTTTATGTTCCTTATAAAGAGAAGGGCTTAGGAAAGGCATTATATAAAGGGCTTTCTTTGTGTAATGACAAAGCATGTATAACTATGGATGCTGATCTACAACATGATCCAAAAGATATAACAAACTTACTAAAAGCCTTAACAAACAACATTACATTGGTGATTGGAAGTAGATTCATTGGAAAGATTGATTTCCCTTTTTACAGGAAGGTAGAAACAAAAATATTCAATTCCTTGATGAGTATGATAACAAATATAAAAATAAAAGATAAAACATCAGGGTTCAGAGTTTATAGTGAAAAAGGAAGAGAGATTGTACTAGACCATTGTCAAGATTTTACAGGATTTGATTTCCAATTATGTTCAACTTACTTTAATTATAAATATGGAAAAATAGTTGAAGTCCCCATTAACTTCAGTAAGAGAAAAATTGGTAAAAGCAAACTTACAATAAGTGAACAAATAAGAGAATTGAAAGCATTATATAAACTTAAGTGGGGAGACAACAAAACTGTTTGAAGAGTCTATTTAACCAAAAAGCTTTTTAAATATGTAATATAAGGGATAAATATGGCAACCAAAACTAAAGGAAAAGAAGTCACTCAAGAAGTAACTGTTGAAAAAAAGAAATCCAAAACCCCTAACAAAATTGCTGATGTTGGTACAGAATTAGAGACTAATGTAGTTGTTAATACTAGAGTTGATTAAATCATAAGAACTTTACCAATTTTTTCTTTTCTATTTTATCTCCTTTTTTCAGAACAATATAACTGTTACACTTTTGTATATATTCAAAATTTCTAAAGTAGTCTGTTTTTATTTTTTCTATACAATCCTTTAGGAGTTTTTTATCAAAAAATCTTGAATATATTACAAAAGACCCTCTGTTGTAAACCTTAAACTCCACTTTAAAGTTGTCATCAGAAAAATCTAAATCCAAGTCTTCAATCTTCATTCCTTTATATTCCTTCATATTAGAATCTCTTATAATTCCAGTCTTATCAACATTTATCTTCAGCCACTTATATAATATTAGAAAATCATATTTGTGTAGTACAAGATTCATAATGTCATCAAAGTCGAATACTTCCTCAGGTTTTCTCATTTGTCTGTTTTGTATTAATTTCAACTTTCTTTTTATTATCTTTCTTATTATTTTACCATCAACAAAAACATATCTTCTTTCATCAAACTTGGTGGATAGAAGCTTATATGTTACATAATTAACCTCTGGTTTAACAGTTGGGAAAAAGAAGTAAGATTTGAAATTTTTTCTGGCTATTATTTCATAAATATTATCTATTGTTAAAATCTTTTCAGTATATGTAAGTTCTTTGAAATAATAATCTATTCTTTGAATAGTTCTGTTTGGATTCAGTTTTATATTTAATCCTAACCTTGGTATTACAATAAGCATACAAACAAAAAATATTTAAAAATTGATAAAGAATCTTTTCATTGTTCATCATCAACAAACTTCATAGTAGTCAATAAAAGTGACTGTAATGCCTTATTGGTAACAGATCTTAACATTATATTATTCAATACTCTTTCAGTTACAGTTTTGTTTACATTTAATTCTTCTCTCAATAGAGAGGTAGCTTTGTTTATATCAAGATAGTTGGTAAAATCTTCATTTTTTAAAACACCTAAATTTTTCAAAATTGAAATCCAATAATCATATTTTTCTTTCACTTTTGTTAACAAATAATCAAACTGTGTTATTAATGGCTCAAATGACTTAGTTTCTTGAATTACTTCTGAATAGTTCACTCTTTTCTTCTTTTTGGTGATCGGTTTCTGTTCTATTTTTAAATCATTGTCTTCTTCCATGAATATATATCTAAGAAATCTGATTTTTATATTTTCCGTCTTCTATAACATGGATTATCCACTGACATTAAGAGAAGTTGAAGATTTTATTACTAATCATCCTTCCTTACAAAGAAGAGAAGATCTAACTATTTTGATCTTGTTTTTTCTTCAAAAGAAATATTATGATATATTAAACTTAACAGAAAATGATCCTTATTATAACAAACTTTTTCAAAAGTTAAATTTTTAAAAGGATTTTCCATTTTTCCCTCATGGAATATTATATATATCCATATAAGAATAGTTTGATTTTAACTACATCTAATTCTGTTTTCATAACAAAAAGTGAAAAAAAGGCAATAGAATTAATTTCTGAGGACACCTTACTGAAACCTTATGACAGAATTATAATTTCTGTAGTAAAATTAGATAACACATACTTGGTTTTGACACCTTTTCTAACAAAAAAGAATGAAGTAATATATATATGCATTGAAGTCAGTAAAGAAGACTTACTACAAATCTTACTAAAACTAAAAACAAATCCAACTCTAGGAGAATTTTCAGAGTTTTTAAGAACAATTGATGTGAGTCTTAATTATATCTTAACAGATAAAGAAATCTTGACAGAAACAGAATCTTTAAATAGTTTGTAAGAGTGTGTTTGTTGGATTAAAACAAAAAATAAGAAAGAAGCCTTTTACAGTTTTTAAGTGTTATGCCAACTATGTGTTTGTTTACAATTTAGATATTATTTCTGTGGTAAGGTATTTTGATAAGATAAGAGATCTTAGTGATGAATGTGAAAATCTTTCTATTTATGAAAATGAAAAATATCCCTTTTTGGACAGAAAAAGAATTTTGACAAAAAAGGAAATAATTGAAGTTATAAAGAAAACTACAAAAATAGATAATGAAACAAAGTGTTATTTGGGAAAAGAATATAACATAGAAAGCTTACTTATTTTCTGTGAAAGCAGTTATCCACTCTAACAAGTTTATTCTTCTTTTTATTTTTTCTATTAATTGGTTTGGAACATAAATGGGTAAAATATATTGCTTTGTGTTCTCATTTCTTATTTCCAGTCTAATCTTTCTACTTATCAACTGAACTAAGTTAAATATGGATAAATAAATCTCAGGATTCATAACTTCAACATTATATATAACAGGTAAATAAGATCCCACCAACATTACTGATTCATATCTCTTCAATTTCTCTATATTAATGCCCCTACTTATTTTACTATTATTCCAAGTAATGAAATATTTCTCTGACATTATGTATCCATCAGAAAAAGTGAATTGGGATGTTATATTCAATGTCTTTCTTATTAAAGGTTCATATTTAGTTATTATTTGTTTGTTTTGGAAGATGAGTATCATTTTTTGATTAAGACCTTTAATGAAGTTTAAGTAAAAACTCATTAGGTCTGTTTGGTCTTTATCTGGAATAAAACTGTATTCCTCTGGAGTATCAACAGGAATCAATTTCACATATTCTCTACCTCTAATAATATCTAATCCTTCAATGTTCTCTATTTGGTCTTCAGAAATAAAGAAATTCTTAGTACTATTATTATCAAAGAAGACAGTCTCAGAGAAATCATAAGGGTCTGGACTCAAATAAAACATATCATAATTTCTAGGTGGATATGTGGCAGAAATAAGAAAAATATTTGCACCTTCCTCAAATAGGTCATTTATATTATTACTATAAGGATAATATTTAAACAAGGTTCCATTTAAGGATATCAACTTCACTTTTTTTGTCTTGAAGAGGTTATACATTGTCTCCACTATTTCATTATTACTCCTTCTAACCTCAGTATATAACGTATGTTCTCCCTTGTATTTATATTGTCCAAAATCAACATTTGTAACTCTCATGGATTCTAAAGATTCTCTATATAGATTTAACTCTTCAAAGAGTTGAGAAAGAAACATTGAACCTTTGTTCATATTTTTCACTTTTTCTAACTCCTCATATGTAGGAATTTGTACAATCTCTCTTTGTAACAAGAATTGGTCAGCTTCATCAATAAAAACATTTACATTAGGATTTCTTTTTAACAATCCAAGTAATGAGAAAAATGATTTGAAAGTTACTGTTATGATACCTTCAGAAAAAGGAGAAAAAATTATTCTTTCATGTGAAAATTCCTTCTTTAGAGAAATTTTTCCCTTCAATTTTTTTGGTATATTGACCTTAATATCCTTATAATATTTCTTGAAATAAGTAAGTGTTGTCTTTGGCTTATACCTTGAAACAAGAAAATTTATACATAATGGAAACACATCTGTGGAGCTATTTGAAAGAGAGGTTGTTCTTACAAGTTTAATATTCCTTTTTGGTATTTTATCAAGGTCATCATACAATCTGAGTTTCTTCAAAATGTTTTCATCCAAAAAACTAGTATTTTTATTAATTTCATAGCCTTCGTTATTTCTCAGTAAGAGTTTTTCTACAATGACAGGATTAAACAGTGGACAAGTCCCACACAATTCTCTGCCATAAATATTATACTTTTCTTGATCCTTCTTAAATATTCTTACACAGTAATTTTCCTGACTAATATAAATATAAAATGGTGGTCTCCTTGTTGGTTTAGGATAAGTCTCTTTAGTTTTCCCAAAGAAAAAATGAAAATAGGTAGTTATTGTTTTTGTATTTGGAACTAAAACAACATTCAAATCATTATAGAAATCATTTAGTAGGTGTTTCATGACAACAGTTTTAGTCTTTCCAGATCCTGGTCTACCAATTATCAGTTTCATAAATATTAAACAACAAGAGAACTTATAAACATTTCCAGTTTGGTTCCCTAAAGATATGGTTTACTGTTTATAGAAGCTGGAAAGCTAAAGAAGTAGGAATTTATGTTCATCTTTTGGCTTTCCCTCCTTTCTTTTCTACAAAAAAGTTTGGAGAAAGATTTAGATACACTTACTATCCAAAAATAATTGATAAAGATGAGAAAGACTTACTTTGAGGAACATTGGATCCATATAGGAGAACATGCATATGTAATATTAGATAGTTGGCTTTCAGAACTACTTGATGAGTGGTATACAAAAAACAAGAACGACGAAAAATTAGAATATCTTATTAAGTTTTTTCAGATGTTTAGACCAAGAAGTAAAGATGTAGCATTACATTATATAACTATATTAGAAAAAGTATTAGAAGAACCTACCTGTAAGGAAATAATTAACATGGTTTATCAAACTAAGAAAGTTAACCAAGTAAGCATTTAAACACAAGGTTACCCAGCTACTGAGACTTCCTAACCCTTTATCTCCTTTAAGAGTAAAAATGATTTAGGTTTCTCTTGGAACAAGATACATTTTTCCTCCTTCTGTTAGTACCTCAACAATAACTAATTTTGGATCATTAACCTTCTTAACCCACTCTAAGTGAGGACACCTATCTAACATTAATAAGATATCTCTATTTCCATTTTTTTAGTTCATGTACTTCTACTAGCCAATAATCTCTACAGTCTTTACACATCAAATACCAATTATTTTTATCAGTTTTCCATTTCTCTGTTAGAATAGACCTTTATCCTTACATCCATAACTTCTTCTGATAGAGTTTTGCTTTTTTCTTCCATCTTTCTCACTTCTATACAAAGTAATAGTTAAATCTTTTACCTTTCTTTCTATGTTTTATCTAAGGGATGGTTAACTTCTCAAGAGTTGGAGAAAGAATTATACGATGTGGTCTAAATCTATAATAATAAAGTGTTTTTATTGTGTCTACTTTCTCAGCCAATGATTCCTCCTTCTCATTATAATACTTAGTAAGTATTTTTTCAGCTTCTTGAAAGTCAGGTTCAATATTTAGACTATGTCTGTCAAAATGTTCCTCAACCTCATTTTCCATACCACTTTCTTTATGTCTTCTTTTTATCAGACTGAGGTCGTATATAATAAAGTCAAGTTCAACTACTTCCATAATGGTTTTATTTATGTCTGAAAAATGACTAATCAGAGCAATATATTTCAACTGACTAAATGGGAATTCATAATGATATTTTAGAAAATAAACACTTGACAAAATACCTCTGTTACCAAGAAAAGGACAATAATATAACACTGGATTGTAGTTAAACCACAAGTTTGCTATGAAAATGTATCCTTTTGAGATATTTGGATTCCCTTTGAGTAGATTTTCAAATGTGTTAAGATCATATAACTCTCCATTTTTTGTAATAACATAAAATAAATGTTCTTTATCATTCAGTTTATCACTAAATTTTTCTAATATATAGTCAACAATTTTAGTTTCATCTTCATTTTTGTCTTGAACATCCTTTAAGTCCATCTCTTCTTACCTCCAAACATACTATAAAAAAGAGGATTTAAATTTGTTATTGAAATACTTTTGAGTATCCTTCTCTTTATAGAAGCAATAAAAACTGTTCATCCAACTCTAGGTTTTACTTAAAATTACCAGTGAAGAATGTTATCCAGGTGAAAAATGTTTATTCCTCTTTCCTAATAGATGTATGTTTGTTAAGGCTTCTTTATGTATAGAACCTTAAACAGTTTTTCTCAAATCTTACCCCTGGTTGAATACAATCAAAGTCACAGACTGATAGAAGAAAAACTCTTCATCCTATAAGGATTTTTCACTTAACAGAGTAAAGTATGATGACTAAGGAAATGTGAAACCTCAATCTTGTCTACCAATAATACATAAGTGAAAACAGCCCAAAACAAAAAGTTTTTAGTTTGTTTTACAATACAAAGTTGAGATAGCCTATGTGTACTAGTATATTCAATTCCTTAAGGTTGTTCTTGAGTGATTACACCATACTGTTTGCCATACTAATGATTGTCTATTCCAAATATTTCTTTACCTTTTACATTAACATATTCTCCTTAAGCATACCTCTCCTTTTAATACCCTATCTAATACTAACAGCCCTTTTAATAGTTTCAAATTATAGTTATTATAATTTCTTGGCAACAGAGGAAAACAAAGAAAGCCCAAAAACTTACCATGTGAAAGAAATAAAAGACTTGAGTGGAACTTACACCATTATATTAACATCTTATGTTCTGCCTTTACTACCAATTTTTTCAGCATCAATAATCGGACTTGTCATATTTATCATAATTTTATTCTTCATATTTGAATTATTTAAGACCAATGAAATCCTATTTTTCAATCCCATTCTCTTCCTAATGAATTATAGAATTTACAAGATAAAAGTAGAAGAACATAATAAAATAATTTACATAATCTATAAGGAAAAGATACAGGAAGGTGATTATATTTCAGTCAGTCACTTCTACGAAAATATATATGTGGATGAAAGAATTGTAAAGAAAAACAGGAAAACACACCCATTCAACTTTGTCTTTGATCAGAAATAAATGTTACAACCCTCTTTTTAAATAAAAACTATTTATATGAGTCAACAAAAAACAACAGAAAAAAGTGGGGTTACAGTTAAAATAGATTTATCTGAAACAGTAAATGTTCTAGTTGAAATGAAACAAAAATTAGATGAAATCAAAAAAGAGTTGGATGAAATAAAACAACAACTAAATACACAAAAAGAAGAGTCAAATGAAGATGAGGAAGAAGGAGAAAGTGAGGAAAACACTGAAACTGATGAGGAGGAAGAAGAAGAGACAGGAAAAAGTACTGATGAAGAAGAGGAAGCAGAGGAGGAAGAAGAAAGCTAAACTAGTTATCTGATACGTTTACAAGATATGAAAGTTTTTTAAATATGAAAAACAATATGAAAACTAGAACACAGAAAACAAAAAATAAAATTTTTACTAATGAAAGACAAGAGAAAATTCTAGAAGCAAAAGAAAAGGAAAAAAGATTGCCTGAATCACTAACAGCTAAATTGTATGAGGATTGAAGGTAAAGTCCACATTCCCCCTTTTTGTTTAGTCAGAAAACCTTTTTAAAGAATTATATACTATGAAAAGAGAAATTCCACTTATAGGTCTGGTTTTAGTTCTAGCATTACTTCTAATAATTCCTATCTTCCAAGTTATAAGTACTCATGCCTTTGTATGTAATATCAGTACAGTCCTCAGTAATGTTGGAGGTTGTTATGTTTATATCAATCTAAAAATATCTTCTAGTCTACCTTGGTGGCTTGGTTGCCCATCTGTTAGAAGTCAAGGCTTTTTTATTACAGAGAATGGTGTTGTGGGTTCGTTGAGTGTACTTGAAACTGCAAATGGTAGGCTTGTTACTAATTTTAATGTATATCCATATGAACGAACAGATCTGCTTACTAGTGTTTTCCGTCTATATGGATATATTCTTGTGAGTGGAAATTTAGCAAATCATTATATTAACCCTCTTTCTTATACTGGCTTTGGTTTTGTTTTACCTGGTTATGGAGATGTAGCTTTTTATTGTTTATCTCATCCTCCCAAAAGTTTGTATTACCTGGCTAGCCCTGTCAACGAATATTATATCTCTTGTATTTGCTCAGCTCGTGATCCGTGGTGCACTTATTTAGGTGATGTTATGCAATCATTTTTTGGTTTTAAAGTGCCATTAGACGATATATTTTATTATATTTTAAGTCCTTCTCTGTTTTGTGGATCTCCTATAGTAATATCATCTCTAAGTTCAATAATCACAAAGTGTGGTTGTATGTATTTCCACGAAACAGTATATTCTATACGGCATGCTTACATTGTATATGCACGTTCAACCCTTACATGGTTATTTTATGGTTACCTTGGCTGTCTTTACGTATATTCTTATGTATGCTGTTGTTATAAACCACTTACTGTCACTACTTTAACCTACACGGTATATTTTGGAACTAATAAATATGTTGAAAAGTTCTGTTTGATTGGTTTTCATCTAACTTGTCTTCCAACTAAAACAATATCGTGTTCCTTTATTTTACCACCATGTCCTTATCTATGTATGTGTCGTCTTTTAGATACTCGTACTGTTTATACCGTTGTTTATTCTTCAGGTATAGTTGCTGTATCTACTCTACCTTTGTGGTTCCCAGGGATTTTCGCAACTGTAACTAGTTATTGTGGTACATTTACTGCTATAACATATACTCGTTATGGAGGAATATTGGTCAATTATCTACCTTATTGTACAGAGTATATATTGAATTTTCAATTATGTTACACTAATCCATGTATCAGGGCTTTCATCTGCTAGAATGGTTTTTAAAAACAAAAATTTTATTTTTTGTAGTAAGCTAAAACTCTCAAATTCCAATCAAAACTTATTCTTTTCCCATCTTCTGTTATAACATCTATTCTATCAGAAGGCAGATAACATTTCTTGTAAGAATCATCTTTCTTTACTAAATCAAGTTTATTGAACTTAAGATATGAAATATCATTTGTAGTGAATTGTGTAGGAATTGTTATGGTTTCAAAATTCTGGACAAGATAGAGAAATTTGGAGAGTAATGATAACGGACTAAAGAAACTAACTGTGTCCTTTTTATACATAAGTAAAAATTTGTTATATTTACCTCTTGCCTTTTTTAACCCTTCTTTCTTTATTTTTATTTTTCCTTTTACAATATAGTCAGGTACATTGTTTTCTTCAAACTTTGAAATCAAATCATAGATATTGAATTGAAAGTTATCTAAATTATTGTACAGTTCTTCAAGTAAATTTCTATCTTTGGCAATTGTGTAATATCTAGTAAAGATTAATGATAGATCTGTAGAGACCAAAGGTATCATATGTGGTGTGTAGAGTGAAGATGTCAAATAATAGTCGGGAGGTTTATCAGTTTGGACACAACTATAATGTTCTCCATTTAGTTCAAAAACTCCAGTCTGGTCTTTATAACAAGGTCTAATTTCTAAAAATTGTTTTGTTTTCTTTAGGAAGAGATAATCAACAGTTATAATTTTTTCGTCTTTCACAGTTTTAAACTTATTTTTTCCTTCTTCACTTAAATTATGAAAAATAAATTTATTGGAAATGATGAGAAACTTATCGGTATTAGAAAGTTTGGCTGTAAAGTCATTGGTATATGTATTAGGTAGAATTGATAAGTTTTTAGAACTGTATACACTTTTACTAAAACCTGTAGATATATCTTTGACTATATCGAAAAGTGTACGTAAATTGTTGATGTTAATACTGAACTTTTCATCAAACACTTCATCCTCAAACTGACTAGAATAACTAACCAACTTTAAATCTAAGATTATTGGTCGAAAATTACCAGAAAGATGTACATCTTTTAGTTTTGAATTCACAATAAGGTTAAGTAGTTCATGGTTGTTATATATTACTATGGGGTTGAAAAAATATCTGGCATATTTTGTTTCATCATTTAAACATTTTTCTACATCAAATGAGTGACAAATGGTCTCCTTAAAATTGGTATTGATAAGGAAGGGAAAATTGTTTGGTATAATCTCTTTTATAATAAAGGTTTCATCTAGTAAGATTTTGTATTCACCTATATTAATTGTCTTCATAAAAAGAGTTAACTATTTAAAGCTACAAAACTCTTTTTCCACCAGGAAAGCTTAAAATTCACCTTTCAGACTTTTAGGTATGGAAATAAATGAGAAAAATGTTTGGTACTTTTATGTTAAATTCCTATGCCAAAATAAATTAATAGAATGTAAAGTACTTGATGGAAATTCATTGGAAGTGGATGAAAGCAAACTCAAAAATGTTGTATCAGGTAATATTTTTGTTTACAGAAAAGGTCAATTGAATGTGACAGAAGTAAAACCTAAAAAGAGGTTTTTAAAATACTAAAAATAGAATGTTTGAGTGTGAACCAAAGAATTTAACTTCATTTACAATTAAAAAAATCTCAAATACTGAATATAAAACAGAAACCTTATCAGATCTAATCATTAGGATTAATTTTTCTCACGAGAAAAAAGCTTAATCCCAACTATCGTCCCTAAGATTGCCAAACTGTAAATTAAATAAGGTAAAACATTATATTGTTTAAATGATGGAATATATTCTGAAGGATAATTCCCTTGGATCTGTATATTATACCCAAGTATTATGATTGGTGTCATAAGTTTAGGTTGATATGTTAAAGTCCTTGTGTAGAGTATTCCATTACCAATCTGAATTTCACCTGGACTTATCATTTGCATTGTAACAAAAGGTTGTATATTATTTGCCACCAATTTCTCAGTTTTTGTTTGGAGATTGTAAACTAACAATTGGTTATTTTGTTCAAGTATTACCATACTTCTATTAATTACTAACCCTGATTGAATTGTGGTGGGACTAAAAATAGATGTTCCATTTACAACAATACTGTTTTTCGTCACAAGAATGTAAAAGCCATTATTGTAATAAAGGTTGATAAAGTCAGAGAAAGGAATGGTATAATTGTTGATTTGTAACATAGTTCCTAAAGGTTTATCATAATGGAGGTCATAAAGGGTTCCATTTTGTAAATACATAAAGCCTAAGTTATTGTTGATAATGTAAGGATATACTAAATAAACACCTTGAATTAGGTAACCATAATTATTAAAAATAATTAAAGTATTATTGTCAAATGCCATAACAGTAATGGGTTGGTTATTATATGTGAATTGATAAATATAATATACATGAAGCTTTGTGGTTGAAAGATAGACTAAAAGAGCAATTATATTAGTTAGGGAAATTACTTCTGTGTGCATTAAGAAGTTATGAAAACTGTACATTTAAAAACTTTTTCTGTATGTTAAAACTTATGTGGTGGTAATATATCTTTTTAGAATTGAAAATAAACCTTGTTCATATTTTAATGAGTCCAAACTTTCTCTCAATACATCATCTCGGTTCATCTTCTTTTCTTTCAATAGAGAATTAATTTTTACTTCTGTGTCAGAATATTTTATTTCTCTAACTAATACATCATAAACCACCAATGGTTCAAGGGTTTTAAGTAGTAAGAATTTTCGATTATTATCCTTAGGTATGTAGTATACATAGAGGTCTTTATTTAATACTTCTCTAAGACTGAGCTTCATATTTATTTCATAGATTTCTTCTCCTAGAAAACTGGTAAGGGCTGTTGTAGATTTCTTCATATACGGTAAGGAAAGGCTTATTAACATGGCATAATGAAAGTTTCGTGTTCCTCTCTTTAGACCACCTTCAGTATTTATCATTGTTTCTGCTCTCTTAAAATAAAAGAGATTTTTGATGGGTTCTTTCTTTAAAGATTCTTGTGTATAGTTAAAGATTTTCAGTTGTATGGTGTCATTTGATAGTTTATTATATTTCCCTTCTAAAATTATTTTAACAACATTGTTTATGTAGTCAGGTTCTCTTAATGCAATAGGTGCTTCATATTTTACTAATTCTCCTTTTCTTCCAACTTTGCCATCTTTTTGTAAATAAATATATGATTTCCTAGATGGGTCTGTGGAATTTTTAACAGGAGGAAGTAACATACATTTTAGTTCAGTCTCAACTTTGACCTTGAACCAGGGGTTAATGGTTGATAAATATTCGTTTATACTTTTTTCCAACTCCGTTGAATCTGTTTCAGTCTCTACATAGGCAGAATCTGTGTCAGTGTAAACAACTTGATAATTATGTGATTCAAGAAATTCTATTAATTTCAATTGCATATACATGGACAAATAGAAGACTGAAGCTGAGTATACATCATTTTGTGGACTAAACCTATTGGAACTTAATGCACCATATAAGGCATTTAACATTATTTTTACTGTTTGTCTATCTATTCTATACTTAGTTATGTTTCTTTTTATTTCTAAGAGCCTTTCAATTGTTTTATATATTAGGTCATTTTCAGCCTCTTTTTTGTCTGTATAAACTACAAGCTTTATTGATTTTCCTTCCTTTCTCAGAATTATGGGTATTTTACTGAAGATTTCATTTTCATAAATTGGTTTTCCATCATAAGGTTTTACTGTTGCTGTTGGTGTCAAATGGGATGCTATTATAACTGAAGGATAAAGGGAGTCATAATCTATTACAACTATATTGGTATGGAAACCTAAAAGACCATTTACTTTATCATTTTTGTAAATCAGGTAAGGGTTTGAAGGGTCATAATGATATTTAATTAAACTCCTTGGTCTGTTATTTGTTAGCTCCATACTATCTCTTTAGTAGAGGAATTATAAAAATCTCTCTTTACACTTTCTTTAGATTTATAAGTATATAAGACTTCAGTAAATCTGTTACATAATAGACTATTTTAATATCCCATTTCTTTAATTCATAAGCCAATTTGTTTATCTCATAAAAAACTGTTAGGGTCTTGTCATCCACCTTGGTTTTGTAGTTTGAAAGTCCCTGTTTTAAGATTTCTAAACATTTTCTTGTAGGACAAAAACCTCTTTCAAAGTCTTCCTTTAATTCTTGGTAATATTTGTTTTTTCTATGTTTCTTAAATGTTTTTTCTAAAAAATCAGAATATTCATTGACTTCTAAGACTTTCTTTATAAAGGAAACAAAATCTTCAAAGTAAATACTTATGAGAGGATCAGATATTGAATCTATAATATCTTTTGTCTCCTTAAGGTCAGTTTCTAGACTACGTCTTATAGTTTCTGTTAAATCCTCAACAGAAATAATAGATAAAATAGTAATTAATTTATAAAGCAGATTTAGGAGTAATGAAAAGTATGAATCGTTAATTTTGTTTTCGAATTCTCTAACTACAAGATAAGTAAAGAAAAGAACTGTCAAATCTTCGTTTTGAGAAAATTCATTTAGTATGGATAAATCATCATCAGATACTTCTAAAACCGACAGTAACTTAAACATTTTGTCTTTTGTAGGTTGTTGTAAAAATTCATAATACTTATTTAAGATTTCTTCTTTTTCCATGTCTATTTATTAGTTTCAAAAATTTTTAAACATATCTTTTTAGGATCTTCTGTCTTACAATAATACCTTATTATATAGGAGTTCTCTTTTTGTTCAATTATAATCCCTAAATTTCTCTGATTAGAATAAATTTTAAAATTCTTATAAGTACCCAACTCAGCAATATCATGTCTGATAGCAATTGGTTTCTTAGAGTAAACCTCTTTTGAATAGATAAAAAAGAGGTTTTTTGTATCAAGAAAAGAACTGGAATAAATTATCTTAGGTGTTTTGTTATCAATTTTCACTTTAATTGGAAAAACAACATATAAAGTAGATAAAGTATCAGCAAAGAAATCAAAAACTAAAATGTTGGCAAAGGTTAATCTTGAATAGGCAACCTTATTTGCTGTAAATTTTAACAGGTTTATCAGAGTTTGTTTTTCATCTTCATATTCTAGAACTAGGAGTGATGGTTTAAATAAATCCCTTAAAGTGTTCTTTAACTTAGTTATTACTTTTTCATCATCTATAAAAATATAATGAATCATATAAAAGAAATCCGATTTAAAAGATCCTTACAAAGTTGGGGGTTAAGGGAGTGGAAGTCCCCCTTCGTGAGGTAGGGGATAACTAACCCCTTATAGAAACCTTTAAATACTTGTTTATCAAGACTTCTTATAGTGAAGCTAATGGCACTCCTCCCCAGCTCGATTGGGAGAAAGATGAGACTGTGGGAGGGGTACCTAGTAATTCTCCCTTTCTTCAAGGGGCTAGATGAAAGCCCCTTAATCAAGGGGTGGGTCTCTGCTCCACCTGTCTGCCCACCAGATGAGACATGTAAACCCGAATCGATGGTGGGAACAATGAACCCACTAGAAGGGTCACTCCCACCCTTCTAGTGAGGGGAGGAAGCCAGGAATGAGTCAAGATAAACAAAAACAATATGATATATATACAATTACCCTTGATGAATACGTAACTTATGATATCTGTGTTCCAAAGGATCAATATGATGAGTTTAAAGAATGGTTGGAGTCAAAAGATGTTATTATTTCTGAGAAGGTTGGTGAAACTGATAATGATGCTGAGTGTTGTACTGTATTTTACCATGGCTATGAGTTTCCTGATGATTGTGATGATCCCTTATACCTAGAAGAAGACTGAGGTAATCAAAGATGGTTACCAAAGCAGTGTGTGTTAAAAGAAATGAGTTAGAGTTTATAGAAGAAGTAACAAAATTAGAAGACTATTATGATGAAATTTGTGTTGGGTATGATATTGAAGAACCAAAAGTAATTCTAGAAGCATATGATATGACACCATGTATAGGATGTGAGAAGAAAACAAAAACAATAGAAATAAAATATCATGACTATGAGAAAGTGTTGGAAATGTTAACAGAAGTAATAAGAATATACAACATAGAAAAAATCAAAAACAAAATAAGTAAATATGAAAGTCGTATTGAAAAGATAAAGGAAAGAATCGAATATGCAAAAAGATATAACGACCAACTTACAATGAAATTTGTTCCAGAATATGAGAAAGAGATAAAAGAACTAGAATTAAAGATAAAAGAATTACAAGAACAAATACAGAACCCTGAAAAAATTGAACCAGGACTGTTAGTTGGAAAAGTAGCTGAAGATTCTGACGATTTTAAGAAATTCTTAGATATTATAAATGCACCACCAAACATAAAACAACTATTTGAATATTATACATCAGGCAAATTTATTGGAGACGAAAAGAAACTTCCACTTAATATTTGTGAGAATGTTGAAGTATATGATGATGAACAAGATGTCAGTGATCCATATTGGTGTGTTAAAGATGAATTTTGGATTGAGGGATATTTAGTATTTCTACCAACTAAAAAATCTCTTGATGTTATAATATCGATAACAAGTGACAATTATAAGGAACTAAACAAAGATGTGACTCTATACACCATAAAGTTTGATAATGCATATAATCTCCTCAAAACCATAAATGATTATTATAAAAGCTATCTTATTTTTTAAGAGAGGTAAAGTAGCTGTAAGGCTTGCTTTTTAAATATATAATAAATGATATGATAACAAAACAAAGAAAACTAAAAAGAGGACTGGAAGGATCCATAGTAACACTAATAATATTGATATCAGCTATTGTGTTGACAATAGCAGTAGTAGGGTTTGCCTTTGGAATATTTGGTGGTGTAAGTTCAACACCAAATATTAGCTATTACCAAGGAATTTCCTCACCATGTGCAAATGGAGCATATATAACATATACAATTGTTAATCTTAACGAACACCCAGTAAGTTATACTTTACAAGCCTTAAACGGTGTTTCCATTGTTGGTGCTAGTGGTGGTAGTCTTGTGACAAAAGGTATAACTGCCATAATAACTGTATTTGTACCAGCCGGTGTAACAGGGTTTGTTGAAGTATTAGCCAACGGACACAGTGCATTAGCTATAACTGCCTAAAAGTCAAGTTTTTATTTTTTTTATTCTTTTTTGTATTTTTTCATATTCTTCAATTGTATTTATACTCTCTATTTTATCGTGTGAAATTTTCATTAACTCTGTTAAAGATATTTTGTCTAAAATGTTCTCTTTTACAATAAAGTTGTTTACATTTATTTCATCATTGTAGACAATAATGTTTTGTGAAGTTAAATTAACATTCTTATAAAAAACACCTTTGATACTGAAATCAATTTTCACTTCCTTTAGCTTAGTGTTCTTGAAATTGTTTCTGAGTATTTTTACTACTTTTCGTTCAAAGAAAAAATCTCTTTTATAAGATAAAAATGTAATGGCTACATTTTGAATTTTATAGTTAGAAAATTTCTTTACTGCATTTGGAAACTTTAAAGATTTGAAAGAGAAAACAGAACCATAGTTAAAAAACGTTCCAATTTCATCAAAAACTATTCTAATTGTACCATCTAAAAAAGTTAGATTGTCTAAATAATCAAGAGGTATCACTTTATCATCTACCTTTACAACCAACATGGTTTCATAGACATAGATTTTCTTGTTTTCGTTTTCAATTTTACTTAAAATATTCTTAATACTTTCCAATCTAGAAGAACTAATTGCAGTCCACTTATCATACATCTTTATTATTTCTACCATACTTTTTGTTTTTTTTAAAAAAAGATCTGTTTTCACATAAAGGTGATAGGGGGATATATCTACACCCTTTAGGGTGAGGATGGATAACTCCCTTGTAGAAAGGTTTAAATACTTGTTTACCAAGACATCTTGTAGTGACACTAATGACCCTCCTCCCCAGCTCGAGTGGGAGTAAGATGAGACTGTGGGAGGGGTACCTAACATTTCTCCCTTTCTTCAAGGGGCTAGATGAAAGCCCCTTAATCAAGGGGTGGGTCTCTGCTCCACCCGTCTGCCCACCAGATGAGACATGTAACCCCGAATCGATGGTGGGAACAATGAACCCACTAGAAGAGGTACTCCCACTCTTCTAGTGAGGGGAAGAAGCCAGTTAAAAAAATTTATAATGGTTTCTGGTATGTGAGGATTGAAATGGATAACCTCAGAATGATGAAGTGAACCTTAGCTTCTATTCTTTAAAGACTTCATATATTCATATAACTTATTGTCTCCCTTCAACATTTTCATTTCCTTTGCCAAGTTTAATGCTTTATCAAAATCTGTGGCAACAAAATCTAAATCCTTAGGTTTCTTACCAGTTAAGATGTCTCTAACAGTCCCTCCAACAAGATATACACTATTTATACCAACTTTTCTAATATATTCTAAAATTTTAGGGTCTTCAATTTCTACTTCTATACGTTCTGTATTTTTTACTGTCTCCTCAAAACCTTGTTTTGGTTCTTGGTTTAGTCCATGTATTTTCATTTTTTGTTTTTATTAAAAACCATATATCGACCCAAGGACAATTAAGGCTTAAAAAAGTTAGAAATCGATTTGGAAACCTTTAAATACTTGTTTGCCAAGACTTCTTGTAGTGAAGCTGATGAGATTCCTCCCCAGCTTGATTGGGAGTTCAATGAGACTGTGGGAGGAGTATCCAGTGACACTTCTTCCCTTCAAGGGGCTAGACTTCTTGGATGAAAGCCCCTTAATCAAGGGGTGGATCTCTGCTCCACCCGTCTGCCCACCAGATGAGACATGTAAACCCGAATCGATGGTGGGAACGATGAACCCTCTAGAAGGGTCACTCCCACCCTTCTAGTATGGGGGAGGAAGCCAGTACAAATTTGCCTAAAATTGAAAGAAGACAACTTTTTAAAATTACCCTTTAATATGCCAAAGGAATTGGATAGATTTGAATTAATCAAATTTATAAAACATAACAAAATAGAACTGAGTGGAAATAATTTTTTGATTGTTTATAAGTTAGTTTCAGAGGAGTGTAAAAAAATAAACAGAAAAAACAAGGCAAATATTTGTAATCCAGATCTCATAATTTCAAAACTTTTTACTATAGGGAAAAAAGGTAATTATGAAATGGAGATAGATGAAAACAATAATTTTGTAGGATTCTATAAAAAAGGAGGTGGAAAAGGCAAAAAGTTATCTTTTGTAACTACCTTTGTTGATTTATTGTATGCAATCTCATATTTGGTTCGAAAGATCACTACTGAAAATATCAAATTATTCTTGAGATAACTTTTTAACTCAGTTCACCAAAAAGTAAGCATGGATGACCTTTCTGGTTTCTATCTGTTTAAAAAACTTCTTCTGTTAGAATTTCTGTTAATAGTTGTTATCATTATTTCCACACTGAGTTATATTTCTTTTATTCCACCACATTCCATTATCAGAGGCTTAAGTTTTATTTTCCTTTTTTCTGCTAACACATTAAATGTTGGATTCCTCCTTTTTTTACATTCAAAAAAGTTAAGTAAATATATGGCAATTGGGATTGACAATAATTCAAGATATGCAAAGTTAATAATAACCTATTTATTTTCCATGTTCTTTATTTGGCTTGTTTTGATGAGGTGATGTAATGTGCTAAACAAGATTTTTAAAATAATGGGAGTTAATATGAGACTATCATTAGAAGATTTTATGGAAGAAGTGAGACAAACAAAAGGATATAAGAAAGTATATTTAGTAAGTGGGTCAAATTATGTTAAATTACTAAAGGAGCTTGATAAGATTGAACCTCTAATAAAAACTGTAGAACTAGATGATGAGTATGATATGGTTATTTTAACTAATGGAATAAAAGTAGACATTTCTGAAGTTTCATGGGATTTATTGTCACTAAAAAAAGCTGTAAAGTATTTACAAAAGCTTTCACAATTGGAACCTAAAAACAAGATACAAGTGTTAAGTTATGTTGATATAAGGAGACTTAAACTTTACAATAATATCTTTAGAAATGTTGTCTTAACATTAGAACATGAAAAACTATACGTGGCAAAGGGTAACTTACTCCTGGTTGGAAACTATAGATTTTATAAGACAATGAAGAAAATCATTGATTTAAACCTTAAGAGTTCCAGTTTTATGTACATTGTTGTAAAGTCTAAAGAATTTGATCCAAACAAACTAAAAGAATTTGTTGGAAATAAAGACTATGTATCAATACTAATAACTAAAAAGGGAATATCAATTAAAGAATATGGGGAAGATCAGAGTTTATAGTACTCAATAATGTCATAAGTGTCTTTTTTAATTACAAAAAGTTCTTTTGTTGTTATTCCTTCATTTAGGATTAGATTTCCAAATTTTATGTCCTTGATGGTATGTATGAAACTTGAGTAAAGTAGATATTCATCTTGGTTGAAATTAGGTATATGTATCATTCGAAATGGTGTTTCTATTTTATCTTCATCTGTGGAGTCATATAAAACAGAAGGAAGATAGTTTTTGGTAAATCTAATCCCATATAAATATCCTCTGTAAAGCATTTTTATATCAACAAAACTCATCTGAGCAGAATCTATTTCATTGAGTTTATACTTTGTATTGGAAAGTGTGTACACCTTATTATCATTATCTAAAAATTTGTTTTTATTATAAATTCTTATGGTTCCTAAATTTTTGTTTTTGTTTCTGATTATACCTAAAATGTTTTTGTCATATATTCTAACTTTGCCATTTTGTACTATTTTTAGGAAGAAGTCTGATATATCTTCTTTATAAAGAGCAGATGTTATAAGACTATCCTTAACTGTTATATTGTTCTCTTTTAAGTAACTTATGGTTTTGTCTCTTATTTCATAAGCTCTTTCACCTAACAAATCTTCCTTGTTAACTACTAACCATATACTATCAAAGTTGAAGGCTTTAAGCATCTTTATATAGTGGTCTAATTCTTGTTCTTCAAATGAATCAACAAAAAGTACTACCTCATCTGTTATTCTTAAGGAGTTTATTTGTTGATGAAATAAGTCTTTCTGTCCACCTACGTCCTGGAGTGAGAATATTTTTCCAGTTATTTTTTCTGGTTGTGGTATTTTTTCTACTATTCTTTGATATTTATTATCTTGTAATATTAAGTACTGTCTAGACATGAAGGGTTGTACAGTTTTTCCATCAAAATAAAATGTTTTTTGAGCTGTATAGATTGTTCTATCTTGTATTTTTTCTGTAGGGCTTTCATACAAAAGGAATTGTTTCCAATTATTTGGAATGTTGTTTAATTCTGCCTCAAATTTGGCATATTTTATAACTTCTTCTGTATGGGATCCAAAATAATTATGTTTTAACATAAAGGTGGCTAAAGCAGTTGTTTTTCCTGTATCTCCTTTTCCCAACAGTGAAATAAGCATATCAAACTTATTTATTTAAATATTATCTTCTAGGGAAATCAGGAAACTCATTTTCAAACCTTAGGATAACATCATCCTTTTCTGTTATACATAAGGCTTTGAGTAATTCAATTTTAATTGATTTTACTTTAAATATTGTCTGTTGTTCATGACGTATTTTAAGACAGATTAAAGGTTCATCACCTTTTTCATACTCACCTGATGTGGGATTAATTTCTATAACAATTTTCACATTTTAAACATATTGTTTTTAAGAACATGATAAAACAGTTAGTTTTCTTAGTACTATTACTTTTTGCTTTCTCAACACTTGCTTTGTCATATGGGACAAATAATTTCATCTATAATTACAATACAAATACAATACTCTATTTGTCTTTTGGTAGTATTTCTATTGTTTGTTTATTTACCACTATATGTTATATGAACTTCTATGATATGAACTCTCAAAGTCTTAATCAATTAATTTTCAGTACACCTGGAATAGAAGTTATTTACACTGAATATGTTGAGTGTAGTCTTAATACAATTTTTAGTTTGGATACTGTTATTCTTTCTAAACCAGTTTATGGACTTATAATTCTTAATGATAGTACATATGGTTGTCTCAAACTGGATGTCTACTATCTAAGTCTTTCTGTTCATCCTGGAGAGTATTTTACATCAGTCAGTGATTACAATAATACATTATTTTATATGGAGAAGGGAGAACAGTTTTTCATAACCATTCTAAAAGAACCCTTATACATTTGCCTTGTTTGTTTCAAACCATATTTGATTCTTCCTTCATCTTATTATCCAATAACAAACTGTAATACCACATTAACATGTAACTTGTTGTTAGATTTACCATCACTTAATTTTGTAGTCTCAGTCTTTTCAAAATATTATACTCTTTGTACAATAACAAATAAGGATTACACAAATGATATGGGTTTATTATTTCTTTCTGCCTTCAATAATAGTCTTATGGTTGTTGATTATAATATTCCAGGAACTGTAAACAATATAGTAGTATATGATGGAGAAACAGTTATTCCATATTACGGCTTTGTAAAAGTCTGTATAGGAACCTATAAAACAAGTTTTATGTTACCTTATACAGTCCAATCCAGTACACCTACTAATAGTACTTCTTGTTCTTTTTCAAAATTTACTTCTTTGTCTGTCAGTTTAATTATGGTTGCTTTTGGACTTCTTCTGTTGGAAATCTTCTATCCTTTTATCCTTACTGAGTTGAAAGTCAAGTCATTCTTTTCCAACTTCCCTTTGGTTCTTAACCTTATTCCATATATGGTTTCCATATCCCTTTTCTTAGTATCTTTGTCCAATTTTGTAAATGGAGTATGTTATATATTGAAAAGGTTTGGTTTTATGTCCCCTCCATTTATGTCATTGATTTCATTAACTACTTCACAACTTTACATAATATTGATAGGAATTGCCATTTTAATAAGTTCTGGAATAATACTTCCTCTACTAAATATAAAATATTCATCCCTTCTTAACAGTATTAGTATTGTTGTATCCAACATCATAATGATTTATTTTGAATTTTTTGTCTCAGAATTTAATATTTTAATCTTTTCATTCTTTTTCTCTTTCTTTGTCACATTAGGGTTGGTGTTGTTATTATTATTTGTTACAGTAGAGTTTATTTATGATTTGTTAACAAAAAACAGTATAAGGATAGGTATTATGGTCTTTGGTGTTTCCTCCTTTTACCTATTTTTCATTACCAATTTAGTGATACCTAACTTACCAACTTTGGGTAGTATGTTTGTTTTTCCTTTCATTTTTCTATTTCCTTTGTCTCAAATTTCTCCTTACTTAATCAACTTCAACTTTCTCTTTTCAATGTCTTTTATTAGTGCCTTGTTATTTTTTATTTATTCTGTAACTGAAATAATCATAATTTATATGTCAAAAATAATCCAAAATATAGAACTCTAATACTTAGAATGTGAAAACAAATGATAAAACATTATTAACAATCCTACTTATTATATTATGTATAAACTTCAATGGTGGAATATACAATGTCAATAAAAATAACATTGTTGTAAGGATAATAGTGTCTTTAAGGAGGAATGAAACAGAACTAAAATCATTGACGAAATTTAAACTTAAAGCAGGATTGACAGGTGATAGAAAACTTGATAGAATGTAAATTCCATTTATAACGACAATAAATAATATTGAGTCTGATAACACTGAAGAGTAGTTTTCAGTTAAAATCATCCTTACTAATCCCAGTCCAAATCTCAAAGAAAAAACTAGAAATGTAACCTTTATTAGAGGTAGGATGAAGATTAATGCCCCTCTCAAAACTATCAAAAAGAGAAAATAGAATAATAAGAAAACAAAAGAGTAGTATGAAATAGAGTAGGCTATTTTTAGACCTAAAGTTACAGCTTGTATGGCAGTTCCAAAAATTCTTCCAATAACTGGTATATTTGTCAGGGCTTGAACAATAGAAATTACAATGATGGAAATGATTAATGCATTGATTAGAATTGAAAACTCATCAAAAAGAGATGGAGCTGGAAAATATACTTGACCTACACTATTCAGAATCATTGAACAAATATTTGTATAGGATAATGACATATTAAAAATAAACAGGAGAATTGTAAGAAGAAAAAGGTACTTCATAACTCTTTCCAAGTCAGTATAGTAGTCAAATATATAGGAGAACTTTCTCGTACTTATAAATCCAAAAATAACCAAGGCAAGACCAAAAAACACAGATTCAATTTTTATTATTACATTCTTTACTGAGAGATTGTTGATATTAATACTTATACAATGATTTGACCCATTTAAGATAGTTGAAGAAATGGGAAGGAAAGTGGAAAAGAATGTTGTCTTACCTTCCTGTAAAACAAAACTATTACAAGTAATAAGTAAAGAACTTTGAAAGATGAGGGTTTTATTATTAACTGTTATTACTGGAATGTTTTGGTCATATACTTGATAATAATATCCTATGGAGGTAGAATTATAAATTATGGATGGATATAAATAGAGATATAGATGTTGAGTTTCAGGTATTTTCTCTTGGTAAGAATTTTCATTGGTTATGGAAGTACAGGTTCCTGAGACTGTTCCTTGAACTGTTGTTAAATGTAAGATAATATAATTATCTTTCAGATTTACAGGTTGTTGTACTATATCAAAATTATTGAATAGAAGATTGAAAGGACAAAAGACAACTCCAACATTTGTACAACTAATAGGTTTTGCTGTACATTTATAAAATAGGAAAGCTAAAGGTTTACATAAATTAATACCATAATTTAACCCAGAAAACCTACCTGAAGATCCTATTACAAAACAGAAATAACCATATAAAAAGTTTGAAAAAGTGGAAAATGAAGAAGATAATAAAGAAATAGTAACTCCATTGCCTTGTTCAGAGACATTTGAAAGAATTGTTACAATATTGTTCGAAGTAAGTTCAGAAATTGTCATATAATAAACTACTTTGACTAAAGGATAATAACAAACTGAAAGGGGATACCTTATGACAGGTTCATTAGAGATAGTAAGCAAAATAGTAAAAGTTAATGTTGACAAGGAAGAAGTAAACAGTGTTGATTTAAGTACATGATGGAGGTATGTAGTATAAAATGTTGTTATTGTAATATTATATAGTTTATACTCAGATATAGAAAAACAAGGAAATAAAGTAAAAAGGTAGGTAAAATTAAATTCCACATAATCAGAGAAGGTTAAGAGACAGGGTTGAAACTTATATGTAACAGTTGTCCAATAACTATAAACACTACATCTTACATTTATGGATCCAGTAACATTGGAGAAAAGTTGATATGAATATGAATAAGTATATGTAATAGTTACAGTTTTGGTTGATGTTATGATTTTAGTTTTAGTAATTGTACTATTACCACAAGTACAAGTATATGTCTTTGTGTGAAAACAAAAAACTGTACAAGTAGTTGTAAGAGGAAAAGTAGTATTATAAGAAGTATAATAATAAACCTTGGAAATACAGTAATAGAAACCACCACAACTCTTTGAGACAACACCAAAATAAGAAACAATACCAAAAAGAGTTAACATAGTAAAGAAAACCAGAAAAACAGTCACTAAGACACTTTTCATATTACATCTAAGTGATTTAAATCAGAAAAATATTATATCCTTCAACCATTTTAAATAAAAAATGGTATGAAGTTGTTGGAATCCAAGACAAAAAAAGAACCAAACATATGGTATAATTTAGTAACTTTCTTACAAGAAGAGGTACCTAGTTTCCAGAAAGATGAGGAATACTTGAATGAGTCCATCTTGCTTCTTGTCAAAAAGGGAAATGATTTAAGAATAGAAGGCAGAACTGGTAGATATATTGTTACTCTTCTGGTGGCAAAAGATATTTTCTTTGTTGTTACAGATTTAAGAACAATAACACAAGTAGAAAAGATATTAAGAACTTATAAAAAATATTATGAGACAAATAATCACATAACTCCTCTTAAGTTAGATAAAATAACAGTAGGTGACAGAACATATGACCTTCAGAAATTAATAAATGACCTAAATTTGATGGTTCAACAAAATTATAGTCTAGATGAAATAAAAAGTACCTTGGAATTATATGGACTTGATAATATAGTGACATCAGACAATGAAATACAAGTCCACCTCCCATTAACCAACTTAGAAAAGGATTTGTCTCTCAAAGATTTAATAATCAGTAACTCAAAAGTTATCAAACCAGAATTAGTATTTAGAATTTCATCATCTGGTATTAAAGAAACATTTAGAGTAAAGAGAATTCCTACTTTACATTATAGAAGGTAGCTGGACATTTAAACTAAGTATATAAATGGTGACTCAAAATGATCATAAAAAAGAAGAAAGGATGGAATACGGATCCAAATACTTGGGATGGAAGGATTCATGTTCCACAAAAGATAGATAAGGAAAAAATTAAGAGAATTCTGAGTTAATAACATTTATGAAAGCTTCTCATATAACCTTAAAGCATCCTTAATCAACTCCTTATTTGAGCCTCTTTTAAGGTTCTCTTTTATGTCTTCAATTAGAAGTTTATCTTCTTCCTCACTTTCTAAGGTTATATTAGGATAGGTTATCTTTACCATTTTATAACCTCTACTTAATATTAGATTTAAAGGTATTTATCTCCTCGTAGAAACCTTTAAATACTTGTTTGCCTGGATTTCTTGTACTGATATTGTTGATACTCCTTCCCAGTTCGAGTGGGAGTAAGATGAGACTGTGGGAGGAGTACACAAAGATACTTCTCCTTGTCCTCAAGGGGCTAGATGAAAGCCCCCTTCTATTCAGATGGGAGTGGATCTCTGCTCCACTCGACTGCCCACCAGATGAGACATGTACATGCGAGTCGATGGTGGAAACGATGAAACCACTAGAAGGGTTACTTCCACCCTTCTAGTGTGGGGAGGAAGCCAGGTTGATCTTATAGCCAGTCCTAAAAGTTAACTTCTTTTTAAAATACACTTATTAAATATGAAAAGTTTTCTTGTTATAGGATTATTAATACTTACTGTAATTCTTCCAAGTCTAGTTAGTTCTGATACTGGTTTCCAGGTATTTGGAGGTTTCTTTTATCAAACAAATAATTCTATTTATATAAATCCATATGGGTTTATTTATTTAGTTGATGATACTATTTATGCATTTTCTTCAAACCACCTATTTGAGATCTATCAAAACACTACATCTACTTTTACCAGACCCTTTATTGTCCTTCATAATAATTTAGTCACAACAACAATTCCAGTTAATGACACTTGTCTAATTGTAAATAATAATATTGCTTACTTCCTTGACAAAGGAGAATTACTGTTATTATGTAAAACAAGGCTAACCACAATTCAAGTCTTACCTTTTAAGAACTTTTATTTTGAAGGAGGAGTTTTTCTTGTTTCTTTTAATAACTCATTTATTCCATTAAACGGGAAAATGCCAGAAGTATATCTTTGGAATGGGACACTCTATGAAAATGGGACAGTACTTGGTACTTATCCAAACAATTTATTCTTCGGAATTATTAATGGTACAACTGTTTTAGGTAACATATCATCCACTACTATAGAAATCAATTATTACTCTTCTCAAAAACTAGTTAGAAGTGTAACTTTTACCAACCTAGGAGGTTTTCTAGGTGTTGATATTTACTTAGGAGGAGGGACAATATATAATCCTCTTTTCCAAGAATTCTATACGAATATTAGCATTTTCTTTGTAAATATGTTAGGTACATATCCAATACCTATAAATCCAACCTTGGCAATTTGTTCTGATGGCAAATTAATTACAACCAGTTATAATATTATATCAATATTTACCACTACTACTTCAAGTAGTTTTACAAGTACCCCTACAACTTCTTCTTCATCATTATCATCTTCATCATTAACACCAACAACAATCTATAGTACAATTACTCAAACTTACACAACAACAATTATTCCTTCCAGTCAAACAACAACAGTTTCTGTTTTAAATGGAAATGAATTTATTACTTATGCTTTGTTAATAATCATAGTGGTATTAATTATTTTATTAATAAGGAACAAAAGAAATTCTAACTGAGATCTTTTAAAATAATAAACTAACATGAGCAAAGTTGGAACTAAAGAAAAAAATGAAAGTCAAGTTAATTTAAGTCTGGTTAAAGAAAAGGAGGAAAAAATACTTCCCCGTTCAAAGGAAAATCTAAGAGAGTATCATAAAAAATTAGAAGAACTAATAGAAAGGGTACATGAAAAACCAGGAAGCTTAAGAGAAATGTTAGATTTATTAATAGAAGATGAAAAGAAACTAAAGAAAAAATTGGAAGAAATTGGTTATGAGGATGAAAACGAAGAGATTCTCAAAATGTTACAACAAGCATTAATAAAAATAAAAGAACTGGTAGAGGAAACAGGGACTGAGCTAAAAATGAAAATAGAACTGGCATTAAATGAGTTTCAAGATTCTAAACTTCTAAGTATGATATATGATGTTTTAGAATCCTTAGTAATTAATGACAAAAGGACAAATATTATACCTCCAGATGAGGATGTCAAATTATGAATGCACCTATTAGTTTATTTTCATTATTATAAGCAATACCAGTATTTGGTGTATTAAGAAACAAGGAATTTTCTTTTTCTAAATCAACAGTAAACATATTTTTTTCTAATGTGTTAATTTTCATTTTGTTTCTAAATCCATTTATTGTTGTATAAAAATAACTTCCTTCCTTATAGTTGACAAAAGTGAAGTGTTGTGAAGTTATAGGCAAACCCAGTTCATTAATAATATTTTTTATATTATCTTGTAGGTCAACAAACCTTCTAATGTTGAGTTGTTTTGTCAGTCTATAATTACCTAGTATTTCACCTCCTCTGAAATTTTCTGTTATTTCATCATTTTCAAATCTTATTCCAGCATAATCACCTTGGTTTATCACATTTACTTTATTACCAAATAGTTCTAATTCCTTCACCTGTAATTCACCAAACTGAGTATTTATATATTGTTTCTTTTCTATCCTACCAGTCATTAGTCTTCCTCCCAACACTCTGACATTTCTTTCTGGATACATTAAATCTCTAACATGGAAAACTGTCCCTTTTTCATTGATTATGTTTCTCTCAGTTTTTAAGAGATTTTTTAATAGAGTTTCATGGTCTCCCATTGAATTTATGTCATTAATAGAGTTGATTTTTATACCAGATGTGTAATAAAATAGGACAACATCATTCATTCCTAGGTTTTTTGTTATCACGTTTATATCCTCTTTCAATTGCTCAAAGTATTTATCATAGTTGGGTTCCGTATCAACTTTTGTGAGGACTAAATGAAAGACTGGAGTTTTTGAAAAGGATTTCCTTGTTATATAAGAAGTTATGAAATGAGTTAAGAAAGTCTCTCTAATATAAGCCCTTTCTTTGACTTCATCAACACCAACAGTGAAGAGTGTTGTATCCGATTCCACACTACTTAAATGGACTTGAAATGTATATTTGTGATGTCCACCAACATCAATAAATACCAAATTATCTTTATCTGTTTTTAATCTTACTGCTTTTGAAATCATGGTCATCTGTCTAAGGGTTTCATCTGTGGAGACTTGGATTAAATTTGCCAAATATTCAGAAACTGGTACTTTATTAGTTTTCATCATCATTTGAAAGTATCGTGTCTTCAAGTCAATATAATACCTTTCAACACTATATTTATATAACAAATAGCCTATCAATGTACTTTTTCCAGAGTTTACCGAACCTGAAACATTAATAACCTTCATAAGTTGACCAAGAAACACAGAATTTAAATTTCTTTCTTTTAGTATGGTTGTAATCATAGATTGTATCTTATTTCATAGATTTCAAAAAATGAGTTTTTTTGATGCTATAAAATTATATCTTTTTCAGAAAGATGAAAATGTTTTAGATTTCATGATGAACTGTTGTGAGAAGGTAACTGATGGAAATAAATACAAGGTTAAGTGTAAAGATGGGTCTTATTTTTTTCTACAGAGAGTAAGTGAAAACGAATATGTAATATTAGGACAAGAAATAATTAAGATAACAGTGAAAAAGGAGGCTTTTAAGTCAACCTATCCTTAGGTGAAGAACCAGACTCTGCCTGTTTTTAAAGATGAAAAATTATGAGATTATTAAAGAATGATGAGTTTTTTGAATACTTAACAAATCTTGTTCTTAATGCTAAATACAATATCATATTAGATTTTTATGTAATAGATATTTCCTCTCAGAAAGTAAAGGAACTTATGAACATTATTACATTGAAGAAGACAGAATTAGATAATCTTTTCATTTATGTTGGTGGTGTTGAAGATGTTGATGCTTTATATACGAATTGTTTTTTGTATTTCATGTATAAGAAATCTTTAGACAAATCTTTAGTATTTTTAAAAAAACAAAGTCATTCAAAATTAGCCTTGATAGACAACGTTTTAGTATTGGGATCCCACAACTTAACAGACTCCAGTTCTGAAAATATATCAGTAGCTTTAAAAATAAATATAGATGAAAAAAAGAACTTAATGAAGTATTTAATGGCAAAGGAAAAAATGGAAGAAGACCTTGTAGAAACTCTTTGTAAAACTGTAACTATTAGGAGACCTTCCAGAAGAAAAAGCCCTTACAACCTTTTTGTAAAATAGTTTAGTCTAAGGTTCTTTTGTTTATCTCATCAGAATGTAAATATTTGTTAAATTTGATAGGTAATAATGCAGTTTGTTCTTCTTTTTTCTGTAATAAGGTTTTTGTAGTCATAAGAAAAGAATAATATTTAAAAACTTGTTTTTGGAAACTACCATGTATTTGTTTTTTCTGTTCTTAAATGAATTCCTTATATTATGAATTCGTTCAAATTCTTAATTTATATTGTTGTTGCTTCACTTTTGGCTCCATACTTTGGAGTATATTATTATATTAACTTTATGTTTTTTATTTTGTTTTACTTTGTCATTCTGATAATACTAATTTTTCTTATTAATTTTCAATTTATTTTTGGTTCTTTTGGTAAAAAATTAGGACAAATGTTAGTTTATCTTGATGGAAGAAATGAAATAACAATAGTAAAGAAGAACTATGGTCTTCCTTCAAGAATTGGAAATATTTACCAAATCTATGGTAATTTAATCTTAGATTCTTCTCCCTTGACAGAATATTATAGGTATCTGGAGTCCAGAAATGAAAAACTATCTATTTTGGAAAGAAGTTATACAATAATGGGAAATATAGTTCCTAAAGATGTAGGATATACCATTTCAATTATAAATGTAATTTTACCAACAGAATATTATATAAAGGATGTAATAAATTATTTGAAACTAAAATACAATTTATATTCTCCACCTTTAAGTAATATGATAAAAAGAAATTTAGACTTAATAAGTCAGATAAGAGTTCATGGGTTTAAACTTGTAAGAATCAGTACATGGAACAATGAGGAAAAGAAGAATTATTTGAAAGGATTACTTAGTTCTATTCCTAATCAAGTTGGGAGTTCTGGATATATTCTGCCTCTTCAAGATACAGACTTTCTAAAATTATTATTTATTTTAGGATATGATACCTTTGATATTGAAGTAATATCACCAAAGAAAGGTTCAACTTAAATGATCTTTTAAATCGGATTTCTTTTATATGATTCATTATATTTTTATAGATGATGAAAAAGTAATAACTAAGTTAAAGAACACTTTAAGGGATTTATTTAAACCATCACTCCTA
>Ga0081474_122660_pt1 | contig 37409 bp, 37 predicted proteins | sample OneHunmetagenome_2_FD_70978 | JGI IMG/M metagenome (GOLD analysis project Ga0081474, IMG submission 70978) | Ferrous microbial mat communities from One Hundred Spring Plain, Yellowstone National Park, USA v2 (version 2) | ecosystem: Environmental > Aquatic > Non-marine Saline and Alkaline >... | reverse complement strand
CCCCCAGCTAACTCAAACTCCCCCTCAAGTTTCTTAACCATAGCATCAACCTCATCATCACCCAGTAGTAAACCATCCCTATAATTTTCAACATAAATCCGCGTAATGTTAAGCGCCCTAATGACGCTAAGAAACCTTCTAAACAATTCCTCATTCCTTAAGAAACCCCTGACTGCATGAGCAGTCATATACGTGGATAATTTAAAATCACCCATAAAAGTTGAGGTAACTCAATGTTTTTAAGTATTAACCTAGGCTAATTAAGCATCTAAAAAACAATAATATCAAAAATAGAAAGATTATTTAGCCACTTTTTAACTGCAGATTAAACTTTATCCCCTTCTCAACGCTATCACCGCGGCTACTGCGGCAATGACTGTCACTGTGATTACTCTTCCAATCACTAGTGCTGTGCTGATTACTGGTTTTGTGACTGTTACTGTGGTTACTGCCGTTGATGTTGCAATTGATGTGCTTGTTACTGTACTCGTTACTGTTGTTGAGGTGACTGTTGATACTGCTGTTGTGGTTGCTGCCACGGTGGTTGTTGACGTAGTCGTTGTTGTAGTTACTGGGGTGTATGGTATGTGGAAGTATGAGGCTATGTAAGACTGCACATTGGGATCAGGACTAGGTAAGCTTAGGAAGGTAGCTATCCACCCATACCTAGTCCAAAGGTTACCATTAACAATTGCCTCAGCTAAAGGAGGAACCTCACCAGTTGGGGCTATGTCCCCTAATAATACCCATGTTAATATGTTCATCCATTGAAGAGGCATACCAGGATTACCCATAACGTGCACTAACCCCTGTCTAGCCGGTGGAGGTAGGCAATTCATCTAGCCAATATTATAGTCATCTTTGACGTACTCTATTTGTATAAATTGCTCATTATCTACCGCCGCTGAGGATAACCGCACTACCCTATATCATGTCCATGGCGTAAATTTAAATTTTCAAATTACGGCTCTAAAACTACTTCAGCCGATACCTCGGTGTTGTCGCTTAACTTGAATGCAACGATATCATCGTATTGCTCCAGGTCTATTACATTCCACCCACCCTTAAGCTGATAGCTATCCGTACGCACGTGTCCTGATAACGAGTATTCTGCTATAGTCAACTCGACCTGCCTATCCACACGTACCTTTAGCCTCCTTTTACCAAACCCCTTAAGTGGAATACCACCAAACCATCCACTTAATCCGCTCACCTCCTTGGAATAGGCGCCATCCCATAGCCATAGCCTAACTGGTGTTAGTGGTTTTGAGAGAACCTTATTAACAGGCACCTTAAATACGCCACCCATTCCAGACCTGTACGTGTACACGCCCGTATGGTTAGTGTGGGATGTGCCTAGGTATAGGTACTCTCCGTCAGTGGCCATACCTGAGATAAAACCCATTGATGCCATTATCTGCGGCACAACCGCATCAATACGCATTAGTAGCGTCACATCAGCTCTTGCTGACTGCTCCTTTAAGTGATCCCATGGGTTAAATGCAACTAACGGGATGCCGTATACGTAAGCCTTCTGGGACCTAACACCGCCGACGTGGTATGGCATGTTATCCTCAGGGTTATTAGTCTCAAGGAACGGGAACGCCATGTACCTGCCCTTATCTGGCTGAATGTAAACTAGGATACCTGCGTAAAATGATATTAACCTATTTTGAAGCTGAACAATCTGACCACCCCTCCTGCGCACCTTAATTCTCTTGCCTTGGTCCAGTGCGAACTCGAACTCACTGACCCTATTCACTGACCCATCCCTCATGTTGTATATGACTATGGCTGAGTCCTCCATTAAAGCTGGGTTAAAGAGTGTGGCGTAGATCTTGTCATCCTTAAGCTCCATCTTGTAGATAGTCCCTTCAGCCAAGTACTCTGCTCTACGTTCCCTAAGTTCAATGCGCCATAAGCCCAGTTCAGCATGTCCATCGGCCCTTGTGAAGTAGACGGCATCCTCGTGGGCATCGTAGAGTAGGTCAGTGACTTCACCATACCAGTGGTTTGGCGGTATCTTGTTATCCCACTTCCTCCACCATATTAAGTCAACCCTATTGGCCTCATCTATGGCGTGTATGTGACTGAACTTACTCCTCATATCCTGGAGCCCATTAGGCAATACACCTGGGGGTGCCTTAAGCCACCCACCAATGAAGAGTAAATCCCTTGACCAGGCCATGGCTCCGTGCGTATCGCCAGCAACCCTTGGCTGTGCCCCAAGCTTCTCGTAACTGTATATTAACCTTCCATCTGCATAAACCCTGGCAGCATGGCCATCGTGGACGATTAGTGACCTTGACCTTGGGTGGAAGCCCACATATAGGCATCTGAAGCTATGATGCCCCAGCGCCACTTCATCAAAGGGTATGAACCCCTCAAGTATAAGATCCCTACCCATTACGCTTATGGATACTTAGGTATTTATAAGTGTGCGTTCCAACCTATACTCACCCTCATTAATCATGAAGATAATTAATACACGGTATTATATATAATGTTACAAAGTCAGTAATGCTTATAAGTTAGTTAAGGAATCATAATGACATGCACAACTATTTAACCATTAAATAGTAAATTAACTTACGTCGAGGTTAATTAATATTCATAAGGTTGACTGGACGTATAGGGCTAGCCAATACGAATTCAGCTATGCATATTATAGAACCGCATATGGACGAATCCAACCCAAGGACCTGTAGGCTGCAGCAATATTCACCTTGGTGGATATCCGGTGGTTAATGATCCTAGGCATTGCTCAAAGTTTAAAAGCCTTGGTCTTAGCGGGCTCCTTTAGGGTGTCTACTATTGATTTCCAGTTAGGTCCAAGGTACGATCCATTGAAGGTTGAGGAGGTGGTGTTGAGATTCTGGAGTGAGTGGGGGATACCGGAGAAGTGGAGGCGTTTCAACGGTGATAAGGGGCTTTTCGCATTCCTCGAGGGTCCACCAACTACCAACGGCTTCCCTCATGTTGGGCATGTTAGGGGTAGGACTTACAAGGACATTGTGTTAAGGTACCAGAGGCTTAAGGGTTACTCCCTCTGGGTTCAGGCTGGTTGGGATGAGCAGGGTCTGCCCGTTGAGATTGAGGTTGAGAGGAAGCTTGGGGTTAAGGTTAAGAAGGACATATTTGAGAGGATTGGGGCTGAGAGGTTCTCTGAGGAGTGCAATTCGTTGGTTGACTATTACCTTAGGTATTGGGTTGAGGATGGGACGAGGAGGCTTGGCCTTTGGCTCGACGTCGATAACGCCTATGAGACCAGGAGGCCCCATTATATTGAGCACGTCTGGGCCTTCATAAAGAGTGTACACGAGAAGGGGCTGCTGACCGAGGATTACAGGGTGCTGCCCTTCTGCCCCAGGTGCGAGACGGCGCTCAGTGATGCCGAGGTGGACCAGGGTTACGAGGATAGGGAGGACCCATCAATATTCGTCAAATTCCCTGTGGAGGGGGCTGAGGGCACATACCTGGTCATTTGGACGACGACCCCATGGACCCTGGTGGATAATGAGGCTGTGGCCGTTAACCCAGATGCAGATTACGTGCTTATCAGAGTTAAGGTTAACGGTAAGGTTGAGGACTGGTGGCTTGCCGAGAAGCTAATGCAAGGTGTCCTGGGTTTAATTGGGGTTAAGGATTACGAGGTGGTTAGGAGGGTTAAGGGGAGGGAGCTTGAGGGGGTTAGGTACATTCACGTGTTCCTAAACGAAGTACCCGTGCATAAAAGCCACGGTAACGCCCATTACGTGATAGCCGAGCAGTTCGTAACCCTTGAGGAGGGTAGTGGACTGGTCCACATAGCCCCAGCCCACGGCCCGGAGGACTTTGAGGCGGCTAAGAGGCGTAACCTACCAGTGACTAACAGTGTTGAGGTTAATGGGGTCTTTAACAGCAATGGTGGTGTCTTCAATGGCATGTATTGGCTTGACGTGAGTCAAAGGGTTATTGAGGAGCTTAGGCGTAAGGGGTTGCTGGCGCACCACGGTAAAGTGATTCACAGGTACCCACATTGCTGGAGGTGCGGCACACCACTCATATATAGGACTGATAGGCAGTGGTTCATTAGGATATCGACGCTTAGGGGTAAGATGGTTGAGGAGCTGTCTAAGGTTAAGATAACGCCGCAGAGCCTTAGGAACAGGTTCGACGACTGGGTCGCCAACATTAAGGATTGGGTTATCTCAAGGAGTAGGGTTTGGGGAACCCCACTACCAGTGTGGAGGTGCAGGGATGACCCAGGTAAGGTACTGGTCGTAGGCTCAATAGAGGAGTTGAAGAAATTAGCCATAGAACTGCCTAATGTACCCGATGAGAAGCTGGTGCACAGGCCCTGGATAGACATGGTTAAGTTAAGGACCCCCGACTGCAATGAGTGGGTTAGGGAACCCTTCGTCTGCGACGTTTGGCTGGACAGTGGTGTCGCGTGGATAGCTGGGGTGGATGGGTTGAGGAATAGGGAGCTCTGGGGCAGGTTATACCCATTCGACTGGGTTACTGAGGCCGTTGACCAGACCAGGGGCTGGTTCTACAGCCTACTAGCCACCTCAGTGGCCTGGATGGGTAAGGCACCATACAAGTCAATACTGATAACTGGCCATGTCGTAGATAAGTTCGGGCAGAAGATGAGCAAGTCCAAGGGTAACGTCATCTGGGCCAGGGACCTCTTCAGTAGGTTTGGGGCTGACGTTACTAGGCTTTACCTAGCCTCCAAGGCCGCGCCCTGGGAGACCCTACCGGTTAACCCAGATGAATTCACGGGTTATAGGAACATACTGACTGTGCTTTGGAACAGCGTTAGGTTCGCTGACATGTACATGAGGCTTGATAACTATGATCCAACGAGACACAGCATTGATGAGGTTCTACCCAGGGCTAGGAGTGAGGATAGGTGGATGCTTTCCAGGTACTTCAGTAGGCTCATTAGGATTACGCAGTACCTTGATGAGTTTAGGATTCATGAGGCGGCTAGGGAGTGGATTAACCTGGTTGTTGATGATATCAGCCACGGCTACATTAGGCTAATCAGGCGTAGGGTCTGGGTTGAAGGTGGTGATGAGGATAAGGTCACCGCCTACACCGTGCTTTACAACGTCCTGAAGGGCACATTAATAATAGGCTCAGTCTTCGTCCCATTCATAACCGAATACCTATACAAGGCTTTCGTTAGGGGTGGGGAGGAGAGCGTTCACCTAGCCCCAATACCAGAGGTTAGGCGCGACCTAGTGGATGAGAAGCTTGAGAAGGCTTATGACGCAGTATTTGAGGCCGTGTCCCTATCAGCAGCCATTAGGAATAACCTCGGCATTAAGCTCAGGTGGCCGTTGAGTGACATGCAGGTTAGGGTTAAGGACCCCGAAGCCGCCAGCCTGGTGAACAGTCTCATTGACCAGTTATCCTACCTATCCAATGTTAAGCAGATTAATGTAACCAGTGAACTCAAGTGTGATGACAACCATGTTAAAGCCGAGGGGGTATTAGTTGACGTATGCCTAAACAAGGTCATTAACGAGAACCTGTACTACGAGGCCATGGCCAGGGAGGTGGTTAGGAGGGTTCAGGTGATGAGGAGTAAGGCTAACCTTGACCTTGAGGAGAGGATTATGGTTTACATTACGGGTGATGATGAGGTTAAGATGGCTGTGGAGAGGATGAGGGATTTCATTGAACGTGAAACCAGGGGATTGGTGACCTTTAGTGAGGTGGGTAAGCCGCTATTAACGATGGATTGGGACATTGAGGATAAGAGGGTTAAGATAAGTATAGGGCGTTTAACCCAGTAGCAGGTATACTCAATTGGTCATTAAGTAATGGAACTGTGCCTATTCAAAAACCACCTAATAGGCGCCACCGTATTGAATCGGCACTACCCGACCCTCAACAATGGCCCTAGCCCTCTCAACAGCCCTAGCCCAATACTCATCAACGCCACTATTACCCTTAAGGAATTCCCAAGCCTCCTTCCTAACCTTACCCCACTGCGCCTCCGCCTCAAGATTATTTAAGGGCAATTGCCCCTCAAGCTTAGGCCCACCCTCAAGCCAACCCTCCGGGTAGTACCAGTCCTTTAGCCATGTGAAGCCAGCCTTAACCATGATGTAGCCTAACCTAGAGAGGAACGGTGGATAACCCCTCTGCAGCTGAACCCTAGTCTCACGGTCCGTTAGATACTCCACGTAAAGCACATTACCAGGGCCCAGGTGCCTGGCTATCATGTTAATCAAGTGCTCGTCCATGAGGCCCCACACGGATTCATTAACATTGAAGACTTCAACCCAGGGCCCGTAGTAAGGCCCCCTACCCAGAAACACCTTAAGGCTGAGCAACCTAGAGTCGCCTAGGTAAAGGTTAACGTTAACCTCCTCCCTAAACCTACCATTACGCATAACACCCCTAACCCTAACCCCATTAACCTCAATGCCATTAACCAAGGCCTCAACCAACTCCATTAGGTTAGCCATCCAGTAATACTCAGTTAAACTGAAATAAGCCTTATTCGGCCGGTAACCAGCCTAGGCAATGCGGGTCTACGTTGAGGTGCTGCTATACATAGTTAGGGATGGTGAGGTACTTTTGATTAGGAAAAGGAGGGGGCTTGGGGCAGGTTACATAAATGGCGTTGGAGGTAAGGTTGAGCCTGGTGAAGACCCCCAGGCGGCTGTTGTTAGGGAGACTATTGAGGAGGTTGGGGTTAAGCCCATTGAACCCAGATGGACCGGGTTGCTTGAATTCTGGAACTACGATGATGAAGGTGTCGAGTTCCACTACGTCCATGTGTACGTGGCTAATCGGTACGAGGGTGAGTTAAGGTCATCTGAGGAGGCTGAGCCCATTTGGTTTAAGATTGATGACGTACCCTACAACCAAATGTGGGAGGATGACAAGTACTGGCTGCCGCTGGTACTCTCAGGCAAGATGATTTACGGCAGGTTTAGGTTCAGGAACTGGAGGATGATTGACGGCTTCACCTCAATACTGGAGAACTGCAGCCAAGTCTCAACCAACATTGGGGTTAAGGATTAAAAGCTTATTAAACAGCAGCCCAAGTGGGCGTTAAGGCCCCGGTCGTTCAGCCTGGTCTAGGATAGTGGGTTACCCACCCTAAGGCGGGCCTGTCGAGCCCGAGACCCGGGTTCAAATCCCGGCCGGGGCGCCAGGGTCAACTAATGATGCATTGATTCTTCACTAGCAATACTACTTCATGGACTTTACCATCAGGGTAACTAGCCCTTTTCAGCCACGCCCTCGATCCTCATTACTCAGACGTGTCACTACTCATCATTGGTTAGGGAGGAGATTCCTAACAGTTCAAGGCTTACGGGTTTTAAAGGTTAAGGCATTACTTACGCCATGCGCATTAACGCTTAACCGCAATGGTAATCCTACCCCTCATTAAACCAGTTATTGCACTCCCAATCAATACTATGGCTAAGTTAACTGCTAGGGCTAACACAGCTATGTAAACCAAGTGCCCGGCTATGGGGTATAGTGGACTGAAGGCGGCGGCTATGAATAGGTAAATCCCAAGCCCCAACCCAACGGCCCAACCGACCATTAAGGAGTATTTGTCAAGCTTATCAGTAACGAGTCCAAGAAATACAGCCGGCAGTGTCTGGGTTATTATTATCCCACCCAGTAACTGTAGCCATATTGCGTACGTGGCCGGTACTATGAAGACGAAGCCTAGGGCCACGAATTTAAACACAACGGATGCCCACTTGGCAATCCTAGTCTCACCTTGTGGAGTTATTGATGGGTATATGGGCTTAATAATGTTTCTAACCAGTAAATTAGCCTGGGCCATGGCCATTATAGCGGCTGGCACTAAACCACCTATGAATACGCCCAGCAGCGCTATGGCAGCAAGCCATTCAGGTAATGAGGCAACGGTCAAGGCCGGTACAACCAAGATACCTCTGCTTGATGGTGGGAATAGGCTCAATATTTTAGTTGCCGTAGAGCTTCCATAAACCAGGATCCCAAATAGGGCAAGTAGGGCTAGGGCAATGCCATAGATGGGTAGTAGTGACGTGCTTATTGCCAGTTTCCTATCGCTCTCAGCGCTCAAGGCCCCATTAACGGCGTGTGGGTATAGGTATAGGGCTAGGCTGCTCCCCACCCATAGGGTTATGTAAGCAGGTAGGAGGGGCTCCTTAAGCGTGTAGACACCCGTGGCCAACGCATTGGCAGCAGCGGCCTTGAAGGCGCTGGCGAAGCCGCCCGGTACCGTTAAGGGGGCCGCCACCAGTATTGCTATGACCCCCAGGAAGATTAATGCATCCTTGAACACGGCCGTTAATGTAGCTCCCCTGAGGCCGCTTGTGTAGGTGAAGGCTGCGAGTATTATGAAGGCTATGGTTAAGGCTAGGTCACTGACCAGTTTAACGTTCTTAACAAGGCCAAGGAGCATTATTGTTAAGACCGCCTGCATGCCAACTATCTGGAGCGCTATGTAGGGGAACTCAGCCACTATGCCTGTAGCCGCTATGAAGCCGGCTAGTAGTTTGCTGTTAAACCTATCCTGAACGAAGTCAGCAGCGGTTACATAGCCCCTAAGCCTACTCCACCTCCAAAGGGCCGGCATGACAGCCGTCGCAAGGGCAAACACGGTGGCTACGTATGGGACCGCGAAGAAGTATAGTGCACCTTTAGCAAATACCCCGGAGGGCACGGCTACGAAGGTGTAGGCAGTGTATAAGTCGGCGCCCACCAGGAACCAGACTAAAAATGTGCCTAATCTACGGCCAGCTAAAGCCCACTCGCTTAACTGACTTAAGTCGCCCCTACGCCAACGTGACCCATAGAAGCCTAAGAAGACGAAGAAGACGAAGAGGGTTAGAAATATACCCCAACCCAGTGGGCCTATTAGTGGACCCATCATTCATCACCTCTTGCTTGGGTATAGTAGCAACACGCCTATTAGCGATAATACGGCCGCTATCACTAGCCACAGTGTCTGGAACCAGTAAAAGAAGGGTACACCACCCAACTCCGGCTTGGCCATGTTATATGCGGGATATACCATGTAGAACACCCACGGCACCAGTAGGAGGATTCCTGCGGTAATCCTCCTCCATAGTGCTAGTTCGCTCATATACATAGTATATCGTTTAAGATTTTTAAGCATTACCTTGTTGTTCTTAAAAAATTTCGATACATGACAATAATGGTCAAGCCTCGCCCTTTGGGGCGGGGTCACCCCGCTATGTGGGTCTTATGCGTCAGGTTTATTAACCCCTGCTTTACTGGAGTGTTTAATAACCCCGCAGTAGACGGGGTAACAACCAAACCCCCACAATGAAACCCCACCCTAAAGGGCAGGGAGGGGTCATACGTAGTGACTTATGAGGCTTACCAAGCCATAATCATTACTAAGATTACTGAGACGTTTCCGCAGCTAAGCCTTAACTTAACAATATGATTAAATACAGCCGGCTAAGCAACGCTACTACATGATTTACATATCCTTTGATATAGATGGTACATTAGTGGACTCCACTAGGAGGCTTAGGTTATGTAGTAATGGTAACCACGTTGACTGGGAATGTTTCCTAGACTGCGGTAAGCTTCACTTGGATTCCCCGATAGTAAACTCCATAGATTACGTTAATTCACTTATTGAAAGGGGGTTGGGTATCATTCTATTAACTGGTAGACCGGAGAGGATGAGGGGGTGCACCATTAGGCAACTTGAGGGGTACGGATTAGTTGGCTTCATGGAGCTTTTCATGAGGCCTAATGATAACCATGACCCTGACCCAGTTTACAAGTCTCAAGCCATGTTAAGGATACTGGCCAAATACCCAGTCCTAGTTCACTTCGACGATAACCCAGACACAGTTAAGGCACTAAGGGAAACTGGAATTGACTCAGTGTTAGTATGAACCCCACGTGCATGAAAACCTATAATCCCCCAACTTCAGCCATAAACCGTGGAGTTCACCTGCATATTGTGTGGCTATAGGAGTAGTGATCCTGGCACTTGCCCAAGATGCGGCTTACCCCTCCTCTATAAGGTTAGGCCCATTAAGCCCTATAAAAGTAACATGCCTGGTGTGTGGAGGTACTCTAGTGTATTGCCAAGACCCATCAGGGTGGTTAGCCTTGGCGAGGGGTTTACGAGGATTAGGAGGGTTAATGATGTAGTCATTAAGTACGAGGGGAATAACCCCACCGGTACGTACTACGATAGGGGTTCAGCTGTCTTGGCTAGTTTAATCAATGGTGGTGAGGTTAAGCTTACCTTTGAGGAGGACTTAACGAGGTCACTGGCCCTTTACCTATCCACTGTGGGTATTGAGACAACCGTGAGTGTTAGCTATAATGTGGATCCAAGGGACTTGCTTATACTAGCTAAACTTAACGTTAAGGTTTGCGTTAACTGCATTGATAAACCTTCAATAGACTACTTCAACCCACTCCTAATAGAGGGCTTCAAGACCATAGCCTATGAACTTTTTGAACAACTCAACGATGTTAAGGTTATTGCCGTACCTGTGGAGAGGGGGGCATTAACCCTGGCCGTGGTTAAGGGTTTCATGGAGCTTGAGGAAATGGGGCTAATAGGCAGCATGCCGAGGCTAATAGGGGTTTACATAGGTGAGCTTAAGAGTCCGATAGGCAATCAGTTGAGGGAACTTGGCATAACCTTCATGAAGGTTAAACCAGAGGACGCAATAAGCGCCGTGGTTGAGCTGGCTAGGCACTCGATATTTGCTAGGCCAATATCTGCATCAGCCTATGTTACCGCTAAGAATACTGGAGCCGTAGCCATAGTGTCAGGTTCACCGAAGGTTAGAGTTAACACCAGTGAGGGCAGTGGTCTAGGCAGGTTGCAGAGACTCCAAGGCCTAATAATAGCTAGGGTACCGAGAGGCAAACCCCTAACAGCCTACAGCATATGGAGAACGATTGGTGAAGGTTCATTGCTAGGTGTATACAAGGCGTTAGACTCCCTGGTAAGCAAGGGCATGGCCACGGTGACCATTAGGGTTATCGGTAAGAGAAAGGTGAAATACTATGTTCTAAGCTAAAAACTAATTACAGAGACCTAAGTCAAAGGTAATACTAAGGTTAATTAATATTACGGGAAGGGAAAAAGCAAGTGTATATTTCCTTGCCAACTCGTAATTACTTTATAAACTTTTACCGCATTTAGATGCATGTGATTTTTACATGAGTTATATTTTACAATCCAAGTGGAATACAGTTACCGGTGACCTAAGTGGCACTATTCATGGATCCACTCGACATATACCTAATGATACTAGGCGCAACCCTACTGGGCTCAGCCTACACGGTTTGGTTAACCACAAAACCAATAGCCAAGGGGAATCCCCAGGTTGAGACCATTAATAGTATTAAATCCCTAGCCCTTTACTACGTGGGTATTGGTGTGTTTGCCCTAGCCACGGGTGTATGGGGTATTGCAACGTGGCCATTGCCCAGTTCATACAACATAGTTTTAATGGACCCATGGGCTCTGTTTGGTGCCGCCGCTTTAATAGTTGGGTTGTCACTCTACTTCACGGGTTCATTGTCAACGGTATCTGTACCTCTTGCTTTCCTTGGCATAATACCCATAGTGTATGGTGTTGATATACTCAAGTACAACTTAACTACAGAGCCTGGGTTAGCGGCTGCATTATACATCTTAACAGGCCTAGCCCCCTTACTATCCCCATTCGCCTACCTGACTAAGGGTAGGGTAAGTAGGTACATTGGCTTACTAATAATGGCACTACTCGTGGTAGCGGGCATAATAGCTTACATGATAGGCGTGGGCGCAACCTTTGAGCACACGGCCGGCTGGGTTAAGTGGACGCCGTGGTATGGTTAAGGGGCATGATTACTACTTATGCATTGAAAAGAACTTAAAAATCGCTTTTTCCTTACTTCTCCACACTAAGCAAGTGAGCCTTAAGCTAATATGTTATCTCGTTGACTTTGTAAATGGTTTCATAAAGTATATCTAATACGTCATCCATTAGTCCCATGCTTTCGCGCTGGTATATTGCATGTATTAAACCTGACGCCTGATCAAGGGTGACAAACATGACCTTTGATAGCTCTGGTCTCTTATACTTCTCCTGGCTGAGGAACTCAACCATACTCTCCCTGAACCTAACCCCAAGAACAATCATGCTTCTTACACCATGGTACTTATTCACAATTGATCTGTAGAGTGGGGTCCAGGGGCATAGGTAAGCTACTAGGCTTCTTGAACTGTAGGTGAACATGTAGTTTACGCCGCAGTAAAGCCCCCTATCAAACATGTATCTCCCATACATTGAGAGGGAATGCTTAATCACCCTGGCCCTGGTGTCCTTAGCCCTAGCTAAGGCAATCCTGAGACTCCTCTGGTCAACCAATGGATTAATTAACACATCATTGCCGTACAGCCTAGCCACAGGTTCAAGTAGGCCACTAGCCAATGCATCCCTAATCCCCTCGCCGTAGAATGCCCTTATGAAACCGTCAATGGGCCTGAGCCCCCTAATAATGGTCTCAAGGGTAACCATGAAAATCGAATTATCTATGTTATTAAATACGATTGACGAGGAGTCCAGTTGCTGCGGTGGGTTTAACCTGGATAAGTAATTGGCGAGGTACTCTGGTATTACGACGGTTGATTTGTCAATCCTCATCAGTAGCCCAGCCTTAACGCCATCATCAATGTTAATCCTGTGGCTTGTCATGCTTAGCAGCTCCCTAAGCCTATCCACACGTTCACCATTACCTATGTAGTACCACGTTATCAATATTGGTGCTAGGTCAATGCCCAGTGAGTTTAACCTTGGACTAACCAAGTCATCAACCCTGTAAACCAGCTCATTGACTATGCTCCTCCTAACCTTAACTTTAGAATCCAAGTCAAGGGAGTAGACCTTAAGGGCCTCGTTAAGCATATAATCGGCTCTCTCACCATATCTAAGGTTAAAATCCATGATTAAGGCATCCATACTCCTAGCCACTGAGCCTTGATACCTGGCCTCAAGCAACTCCAAATCCTTCATCATCCCCTCAGTACCGTTGAGTTAACTGCAGCTGAATTTATAAAACTTAAAGAAACCCTCACCCTTCAGTGTGGAGCTGCTGTCTCTCCGGAGACGGCGGTTTGTGTTTCATTTACCTTCAGTGGTTTCTCGTCCACCGTCTCCTTCTCGGTGGTCTCTAGGCCCCTCACCGCAGCGGCTTCATGAAGGTTAATAATGAAATCGAATCGTGAAGAGACTCGTAACCCACGATACCACGAAGGCCCTCCACACCTATGGCACAAACGTCCAGTGAATTCGAATACCTGCTTTAACGGCACTTAAGGGGCTTATAGTTAATCAAAGACCATTTCCCTAACCCTCCTCATTATTAACCAGCCGTATTCAAACTTACCGAGGCTACCCTTAGCTGCGTTCACCTCACTTAACGTTAAGCCATCAGCCTTAACCCTACTCGACTTAAGCATTATTGGGACTGGATCATCGCTGTGCGCCTTCAGCATCCATGGTGTGGCGTGGTCGCTAGTTACGAGCAGTGACTCATCCCAGTTCTCCCTCACCAGCTTAGCCACGTAGTAGGCGTCAATATCCTCTATCGCCTTTATCTTGCCGTTCAAATCGCCATCATGGCCTGGTTCATCAGGCCCCTTCAGGTGTACGTAGGCTACATCAACCCTATCAAGCAGCTTCATGGTTGCCTCGAAGCGTTCACCGAGTACCTCATCCTTGGGCGCATCGTACAGCTTAACCTCCTCAACATCCATACCCAGTGCCCTAGCTATACCCCTCTCAACCGGCATCTCGGCCACTGCACCGAATTTAAGTCCATAAAGTTGGTTTATTGGGGTTACCTTTGGTAGTGAATCACCTGCATCCCTAATCAGTATGACGTTGGCCTGCAGCTTTCCCTTACTAGCCCTCTCCCTATTTATGGGGTGGTCCTTAAGTATGCTTATTGCCTTATCCACGAATTCATTAGCCAACCTGGCGGTTAATGAGGCTGCCTCATCCTGAGGGTTCAATGGCCTCACCTGGGCGAGCATCTTATCTGGGTTAGGCACCGCCACCGAGACCTTACCAACCCTGGCATAGGCTGGGTCATTGTTCGTTACATCACCGCTTAACCGCCCTGACTTAACCCCTATCACCACCACCGCCCTATGCCCTATCGTGGCGATTACCCTAGCATAGCCTAAACCACCCCCAAGCTCCATGCCATCAACAGCCTTGGCCAGCTCCCTAGCCTCCCAGGACTCAAGGCTCCTCCCAACCCTCCTATCAATAATAACCCTTGATTCTGGGTCTATTGTGGCGAAGTTGGCTCTAAAGGCAACCTCCACACCCTCCCTTATACTGTAACCGACCCCAAGGGCCTCAAGGGGTCCCCTGCCTGTGTAGTACTTATCCGGGTCATACCCAAGTATTGATAAGACAGCTGCATCACTCTCAGGCGCCCTACCGACACCTAGAGGGTAATGAAAACCCAATGCCCCCTTAACGGATAGTGAATCCAAGTTAGGCTTCTTAGCCATGGATAAGGGGGTCTCGCCCCTCTCATTAGGCCTATCCGCGGCGCCGTCTAGAACCAGGAAAAGCAACTTCATGGTAAGGGTAATCCCTAATCCCCCTTTTTAAGCGCTTCCTGCTCACTGTGCTAATCCTAACCACATAATTAACCTCACCGGTGGGTCATGGGGAACCTGTTAAGTTCCGGGGAGGCTTTAAGCCTACCTAGTGGATGAGGGGGTAGAGACTTGTTGAATTAAGGCTTAAAGTGGTGATTGGCCGTATAGTTGCGCAGTCATGGTAGGCATAGTGCGAAAAGCATTTTTAGTCAAGTAACCTTAGGCAGTTATGGCTACTGAAATTCCACCGGCGCTTAGGAATGACCTAGAGAGGTTGAGGCAGTTGGAGGATCAGCTCCAGGCTGTGTTGCTTAGGAAGCAGCAGTATGAGAGTGAGCTTAGGAATGTTGATAGGGCGCTTAACGAGTTGAATAAGCTTCCGCAGGACTCTAAGGTGTATAGGGTTGTTGGCACCTTCCTACTCCTAACGACGAGGGATGAGGCCATCCAGGACCTAAACCAGAGGAAGGAGTTACTTGACCTTCACATTCAATCCCTCGTGAAGCAGGAGAACTTGCTTAGGAAGCAGATAAGCGACCTGGAGGCTAAAGTTAAGCAGGCATTATCAACTAGCCAGGGAGGGCAAGCCCAGTGATAAGTGACCTTGGCGCATTTTAAGGCAATATGATTTAAAAAAGCCTTAACCTAAACCGGCTTAAGTGACCTTACTAACTAGGCCTTAACCCCCTCATCCTTTATCGACTTAAATATACCCTCCCTATAGTACCTCCTGGACACCTCCACGGGTATGTTGGAGAACTCATCCTCAGGTAGTATGCTTAATGCATCCCACGCTATGTCGAGGGTTTGCTCGAAGGTCCTCCTCTCGTAGAAGCCCTGGGCTATGAACTTCCTCTCAAACTCATCGGCGAACCTAAGGTACCTCCTCTCACGCCAACTTAAATTACCCTCACCCACCAGTATGGCCAGGTTCCTCACGTCTAGTGCCCTTGAGTAGGCTGATATTAACTGGTTGGCCACGTACTTATGGTCATCCCTCGTCTTACCCTCACCAACAGCATCCTTCATAAGCCTCGACAGACTCATTAAAACGTCGAAGGGTGGGTAAATGCCCTTACCCCACATTGACCTGGAGAGGACTAACTGCCCCTCGGTTATGTAGCCCGTTAAGTCCGGTACTGGGTGGGTTATGTCGTCGTGGGGCATGGTTAATATTGGGAATTGGGTCACACTCCCCTTCCTCCCCCTAGCCCTCCCAGCCCTCTCGAATATCGTAGCCAGGTCGGTGTACATGTAACCTGGGTACCCTCTCCTGCCTGGTAGCTCACCCTTAGCCGATGAAAGCTCCCTTAGGGCCTCAGCGTAGTTAAGCATGTCGCTCAGTATAACCAGTACATGGTAATCCCTCTGCCATGCAAGGTACTCGGCTACGGTTAAGGCAACCCTGGGCGTCAGTATCCTCTCGGCTATGGGGTCACTGGCCAGGTTCATGACTAGGACGAGCCTCCTTAAGGCCCCAGTCCTCCTGAACTCATCTATGAAGAAGAGGGCCTCCTCGGTCCTAAGGCCAATTGCAGCGAAGACTATGGCGAACCCCTCCTCACTACCCCTAACAGCTGCCTGCCTGGCCACTTGAGCGGCCAACATGTTGTGCGGTAGGCCCGTCCCGGAGAATATGGGCAACTTCTGCCCCCTAACCATGGTGTATAGGCCATCTATCGCGCTAACCCCAGTCTCAATGGGCTCCTCAGGGTAATCCCTTGCATAGGGGTTGAGGGGCTCACCGTTAACGTCCAGGAAGTCCTCAGGCGGGGGCATTGATAAGCCATCCCTCGGAACACCCCTACCGCTTATTATCCTACCCAGCAAATCCTCTGAGACGGGGAGCCTAAGCGTTGTACCGTAGAACCTAACCGTGGACCCCTTAGCAGGTAGGCCTAACGTGCCGGTTAGGACCTGCGCCACTGCGTAATCAGGCCCAACCTCAATAACCTGAACCAGCCTAGGCTCCCCATCCGGGCCCGTTACGACGCCCATTTCACCGTAGGCAACCCCCCTAGTCCTCTCAATGACTATCAACGGCCCCTTAACCTCCCTAACAGTCCTATACTCCTGTACACCCCTGACCTCAAGAACCTTAGACACGGTTAGGCCTTATTGGGTTTGGTTTTTAACTATTATCGCAGCGTGGCCTATTGAATGAGACTGAGGGATGAGTTAAAGGGCGTGGTGCCGGATAACCTACTTAACCTGGTTCCCTCGGGCTTCGACATAGTTGGGTCTAGGTCGGGAGCGGTGGCTATAGTTGAGATACCCAGTGAACTGGAGGATTACAAGTATGAGATTGCTAGGGCGATAATTAGGAGTGGTAGGAATGTTAAAACCGTCCTTAGGAGGATTGGGCCTAGGGGTGGTGAGTATAGGCTCTACACGTACGAGAGGTTGATTGGCGAGGTCACTGAGGTTATTCACGTTGAGTCGGGGGTTAGGTTAATGCTTGACCCAATTAGGGTTTTCTTCTCACCGAGGGACCAGTACGATAGGCTTGACCTAGCCTCAAGGGTCGGTGATGGTGAGGTCATAGCGTACCTATTCGCGGGCGTGGCGCCGTACGCATTCATAATACTTAAGCTTAAACCCACCGTTAGGTTAATCTACGCCGTTGACATAAACCCAGATGCGGTTAGGTACGCTGAGGTTAACGTTAGGCTGAATAAGGCCAGGGGTAGGGTCATACCCATTGAGTATGATGCAGCACGCTTCTGTGGGGAAATGAGGGACAGCTTCCACAGGGTTATAATGACTCTCCCACTGGGTGCCCACCAGTACCTGCCCGATGCCATAAGGTGCGTTATGGATGGGGGTGTTATCAACTTCTACCACACAGGCCCTGAGAAGGAGCCCTTTAGGGATGCTGAGGCTGTTATAAGGAGCCATTGCCTAGGTATGGGGGTTGAATGCAACATAATGGGTGAGAGGATTGTTAGGGAATATGCCCCGAGGGTGTATAAGGTTAGGGTTGACTTCAAGGTGAATAAAGGGTGACGCGTTGTTTACCCTATTTTAAAGGGGGTATGGTGAGGGTAGGCGTGGTTTATCTTCAGGTTGGGTTACAGGAACCTTGGCATCTCCTCCCCTCCCCTCCTCTGCTCGCCCTCCTGTCCCCCGCCAATCCTATGCTCAAAGTACAGTCTCAGTATCTCCGGTACCTCGCCGGCTGCATCATACTTCTTCAGCAGTTCTAGGTATTGGCCAGTGTGCTCAAGGTCAATCCTTATGAAGCTTATTGCCAATTCACGGAGCTTAGCCTCAAGCTCCTTCAACATGTCCGGGGTCATTATTGAGGTTATTAGGGGGTTGGTTAACCATGACTCGAAGTCCTTGGCAGTGCGCTCAATGTAGTATATCATTGCTTGAGCCGAGAGTAGCAACGTGTACCTATCCTGGCTCTTAACGTAGTCGGCATACTTCTGCAAATCATCAATAAGCTTCCTCTGGCTTATTAACCAACCATCAAGCCTACTTATCAAGCCCCTTATATGGGCCTTAACCTGACTCTCCACGCTCATACTTTAACACTACCCCTACCTCATTAATGCTGTATTTAAACCTTTGCCTCCATGTTATATGCTTTATTTATCAAAAATATTTATTAACTTTAGCAATATTAATTAATATAATATCAAAATTAATTTTGATTATTAGAATTATTCTTATAATATACTGTTAAATACGTATAGTACCTAGGTTACTTAAACCCACTACTCATTGCTGCAGCCAACTTGGCGGCGTTATAACCCGGCACACCCGTTATCTGCCCACCCGGGTAATTCCCTGCACTTCCCTGAAACAGATTCATGAACGGTGTCGTGTAGCCCGGCCTATTCTCCAGGATGTATGGTACCCTCATTGGGAGGTGGTTAACGTCACCATTAGGCACATTATACATGGCCTCAGCCCTCTCTGGGGTTAGCTCATCAATGGCTATTACTTTATCCCTCATGTCAGGCATCATTCCTATTAACGAGTCTAAGTCACCCATGAACTCAATAACCACCCCACCCCTCGTCTCATCGAGTATTGACGGTATCAGCATTTCCCCAGCCTCGGTGTCAATTATGGAGTGAGCAAAGGGCTTAAGCTCCTGGGGTAGTTTAGGGTATTCCTTAAGCACTATGTTGTACTTCCTCCAACCTGACTTGGGTGGGGTGCGTTTAATCAGGCGACCACCAAGCCATCTATTAAGCTCCAGTGGACTGACTGATGACACGAATAGATCCGCCCTGATGACCCCCTGGTTCGTCTCCACACCCTTAACCAAGTCACCGCTCACCTCAACTCCATTAACCTTAACGCCAAGCTTCACATCAACCCCAACACTCAATGCATGGTTAAGCATAACCTCACCCAGGGTCCCCGTGCCACCCTTAATGAGGGACCAGTCTGGGGAATAGAAGTAGGCTATTAAGTATGCCGGTGAGTTCTCCATGCCAGGGTACATGAATGTGTAGTGGAGGTCCTGCGATAGGTACTCATTCAGTACTCTCCTACATGACTCATCAATGAACTCCTCAACGCCAAGCTTAACCGCCTCCTCCCTAATCTCACTTATTGATGGGGGCTTCTCAACAAATGTGAACCTCCTCTCAATGAGGTCCTTAAACTTCAGTAGCTTATCCTCAAATTCAGGGAACTTAACCTCCCCAGCGTCAACAAGGGCCTTAATCCTCCTACCCCTATCCCTCCAAAACGGTATTACCCTACCGTTAATGTAAACCACTTGGAATGGGTCCTGCCTTATTAAAGGCAAGTTGAACTTCTCTAGGAAGGGCTTGGGCATTAGGCCTATTACGTATGAAGCCCTGCTAACCTTAACCCCCATTATTGATTCCGTGTCCGCCATGCCTCCAACCTTATCCCTAGCCTCAATTAGGGTTACCTTAAACCCAGATTCCCTAAGCGTTATGGCTGCCATCAACCCATTATGACCACCACCAATCACAACCGCAACCCTAGCCATACCAAACTCACCGCGCTCGGCGTATATAAGAATAACTCATTGTGGCTAATATTGAGGGGAATCACGGTTTAGTTAATCATCATCTTTACCTAGGATTAACAGCCTGGTGGATTAGGGTCTCAGTAATTTAAGAATTATGTTTAATGTAGCCGGTGGATAAGTTTATATTTTTAAGCCACTGGGCTAGTGGTAATGAACCTAAATGATGCCCTTGAGGCTATAAATAGGGTAAGGGGCATAATAGAGAGTCATAATAGGTGGAGGAGGAGTGAGACGATTAACCTAATACCTAGTGAGAACGTTATGTCACCCCTGGCCGAGTACTTCTACCTAAACGACATGATGGGTAGGTACGCTGAGGGCACCATAGGCAACAGGTATTACCAGGGCGTTAAGTACGTTGATGATATTGAGGCCTACCTGGTTGAATTAATGTCAAGGCTTTTCAACTCCAGGTTCACAGATGTTAGGCCAATTTCAGGTACAATAGCCAACATGGCCGTTTACCTAACCCTAGCGAGGGGTGGTAAGGTGGCTGCCGTGCCTAGGCAATGCGGCGGCCACATAAGCCATGACGAGGTTGGTGCACCCGGAGCCCTAGGCCTTAAGATAATTCACCTGCCCTGCGATGAGGAGAACTTCAACGTTGACGTGGACGCAGCGGCCAAGGTGATTAGGGAGGAGAAGCCCCAATTAGTCATCTTAGGAGCCTCACTTTACCTATTCCCACACCCCGTTAGGGAACTGGCCCAGGTTGCCCACGAGGTTGGTTCATACCTAATGCACGACTCAGCTCACGTACTCGGCCTAATAGCAGGTAACCAATTCCCCAACTCCCTTAAGGAGGGGGCTGACGTAATGACATCCTCAACTCATAAGACATTCCCAGGCCCTCAGGGTGGCGTAATCTTCACGAATGATGAGGGTATATTTAAGAATGTTCAGAGGGCCGTCTTCCCACAGTTAACCTCAAACTACCACCTCCATAGATACGCCTCAACAGCCATAACAGCCATTGAGATGATGACCTTTGGTGAGTCGTACGCCTACCAGGTTAGGTTAAACGCCAAGAGACTGGCCGAGGAGTTGAGTAAAAATGGCATACCGGTGGTTGCCGAGGCCAGGGGGTTCACGGAGACGCACCAGGTGGTATTCGACGCATCCAAGTTCGGCGGTGGGGCTAAGGTGGCTCAACTACTTGAGGAAGGCGGTGTAATCGTTAACAAGAACATGCTGCCTTGGGATAGGAGTGCCATTAAGCCGAGCGGCATTAGGATGGGGGTCCAGGAAATGACAAGGGTTGGCATGGGTGTGCAGGAAATGGTTGAGATAGCCGGCTTCATAAAGTCCATGCTCATTGATGGTAAGGAGCCGAGGGTGCTTAGGGATAAGGTTAAGGAGTTTAGATCCCACTACACCGAGGTTAAGTACGGCTTTAAACTTGAGGACGCCGGCATCAAGTGCGACTGCCTACCACTGCTACATTAATGGTCATGTTTAAACAAAATGTTTTATTAGGCCTAGACCCCACGTGGTTTCAAGGTGCCTTCAACAGCAAGCGTAGGTGAATTGAGGAGCATGGGTGAGGAGGCCCTGAGGGCATTAACAATGCATGGGCGACTGGTTACTGAACCGGTCTTCAAGACGCTTAACAATGACCTAGCGGGCACCGTGAGTAGGCTTAAGTCATTTTACGTAAACTTCAGTGAGAAGTATAGGAGGGGGGTGGTGACCTTTGGGGAGGGTTTGAGGGACTACCTTAACATTAATGGTGTTGAGGACTTGGCCAGGTACCTGACTTTAACCGCCTCAATACTGTCCTCAATTGGGGTTGTGAGGGTTGTTAAGTTTTATGAGGCCATAGACTCTGTTAGGGATTACATGATTCAATTCATGAACAACCCAACTAAGGATAATGGGGTCAAGCTTGCTGAGGCGTTCGTTAACAATTACCCCGAGGCCCAATTCAAGCATGTCAATGAGGCCGTTAAGAACTATGCGCTTAGCCTAAGGGCAGTGGCCAGGAGGGGTGGCTTGGCTAAGGAACTGGCCGTCATTAGGGATTACTTTAACCTGGAGAACTTCATAAGGGGGTTCATGGTCCCTTACTCAACTGGGCATAGGAACAAGAGTGTTAGGATAATGATTAGGTGGATTGCTCATGAATCAGGGGCTCCACTGGCCCTTAAGGTAATGTTGAGGGGTCAAAACAGGCTTTACATACCCATAGGAGACATGTACACCGCCTCCGCCGTGATTAGGAGTGGGGCCTTCCTGGTGCTTATAGATGATGACAGGGTTAAGTCACTGTACGTTAACTTGACAAGTAGGGGTAATGTGGAGTTGAGTTATGATGAGGCTAGGGTATTGGCAATAAAGACCATTAAGAGGAGCAGTGATCCGATAGCCGCCGAGAAGGGGGCTTACGATGTTGGGTTCAATTGCTCACTTAACCGATGCGTTGAGTGCCCAATAGGTGACTACTGCTCCAGGTTCACGTCCTTCACCATAAGCCTAAGTTAACCCAGGCGCATTCACGGTGTCCACCATTCAAAGCCTATCAACTTAAGGCTATTCATGTGCCTGACGGCAAGCACGAAGGTCTTCCTAACTGTGTGGCTCAGCCTAGCGGCCCTGGTCACGTCAAGCGCCGTTATGTTTCGCCCTGGGTCTATTAGGTGGACCAGCATGGGTGCGTGGTCAATGCCAGGCCCCTTCTCATACACTGCATACAGCGACCCAAACTTCAAGCCGCTCCTAACCACGTAACCCCTATCCCTAAAGTACCTGTACAACTCGTAAACCAACTCACCATGCTCATACCTCCTCTCAACCAACCCCCTGAGGGTATCCTTAGTCACCGGGGACCCATTGTCATCGGTGACGGTGAGTAGCCCTAGTTCAACTAGGTAGAGGGCTTCAAGTGGGGATAGGTGTATGTGCGAGTTGAGCGAATCCACCTCCTCAACCTTAACCTTATCCTTACCTAGGAACTTCCCGAAGAACCCCAACTTGTACAATACCCTGGACTCCTCAATACTGGGTATTATGACCTTATCACCCTTAAGCACACCCTTAAACCCGCTTATCAAGCCTCCCTTAACACCTTGAACCATACCTAACGCCTAGGTTATGTAGCTAAGTTATTTAACCCTTTCCTTATCCCCTTAAGATCAACACCACGGTGTATCCAGTATTACCATTAAGCCTATGGGTTAAGTATTTTAACCATAGGTGTAAATTTGAATGTTAATGTTTAGTGGAGAGGATCTTAAGGCTATTCTCAGGAATTACCCAACCGGGGTTACCGTGGTTACGACCGTCAATAAGGGGGAGTACTATGGCTTAACCGTCAACTCCTTCACCTCTGTATCGCTTAAACCACCCCTGGTTCTTGTTGCGATAGATAAGAGCCTGGCGTCACATAGGGCCATTAGCGAGTCGATGGTTTATGCCGTTAACATATTGCCCTACGACATGAAGGACGTGGCTATTAGGTTCGCCACTGCGCCGAGGGAGGAGAGGTTCAGAGGGTTGAGACTTTTCACCGCTAAGACTGGTTCACCAATAATTGATGGTTCAATAGCCTACCTAGACTGCAGGGTGGTGGCTACCTACGATGCAGGTGACCATACGTTGTTCATAGGTCAGGTTGAGGATGGTAGGGTCCTCAACGCTAAACCCCCATTAATATACCTAAACAGGAATTACTACACGCTTAAGATCTAAGGCACAATGTTTAATTAACCCAGCTTAACCCTTAGGTGTGGAGGATTGGTTAAGGGGGCTTAGGTCAATAATGCTGAGTAGCCTTAACTACAACAGGCTGCCAATACCCGTTGAGAGGGGTGTTTGCAGTGAGTGGGCTAGGGGGATGGGGATACCTGAGTCTGGTGACGCAGTGATATACACATCATGCCTATACCAACTCGTGCCTTACATAAACTCCTTCACAAGTCTAATGGAGAAGGCCCCACCATCCGCATTAGGACCGTTGGTCAATAGGTTAAGCCACCTGGTTGCCAGCTTCGCCAGGGTTGCCTTGAAGCCGCCTAGGAGTGAGGTTGATAGGGTTAACGGTATAGTTAGGGCCATAGCGACCCTGCTCATTAGGAACGGCGTCAAATTCGCCTACATGCCCGACGAACCCTACTCAGGGGCCTTACTTTATGAACTTGGGTTCGAGGATGACTTCAAGGAGTACTTCTCCTCAGTGGTCCTAAGCTACTTCAGGTCTAGGGGAATTAAGAACGTGATAACCATAGACCCCCACACCCACCACATACTGACAGTCGTGGCGCCCAGGTTCTTCGGGGACTTGGGGTTAAGGGTAGTTAACTACATGGAGTTGATTAAAGGTGTGGATAAGGCTAAGGTAAGTAGGGTTGTTATTCACGACTCATGCCTCTACTCAAGGTACCTCGGCATGAGGAATGCATATAGGGTACTGCTTGAGAAGGCTGGGGTTGAGCACGTTGAAGACCCCTACGTAACCGGGGTCTCAACATCAATGTGTTGCGGAGGACCCGTGGAGTCGATAAACCCATCCCTATCCAACAAGGTGGCTAGGCTAAGGATCGACGCCTTATCTAAGTTATCCAATAATGTAGTGGTGGCTTGTCCAATATGCTACGCCAACCTATCCAGGAACAGTGGAGGTAGGGTTAAGGTACTTGACTTAGCTGAGGTTTTAACAGGAGCCCAGTGACTAGGCCATACGTCATTAACTTAACTTGGGATAGTTGACTAACCCAGGGTGAGGGCGTAGCCACAGTGCCGTTAAATTAACCCGGTGATAGCCTAGTCCTCAATAATGCTTATGCCCATTGAACGGGCGTAGTTAAGGAGCTTATTGATGCTGCTCCATGACTTAGCCTTAACGATAGCCACGTCGCCAATTAACTCAACCCCAAGCCCCAGTTCATGAACCTTATCCTCAATGAGCCTATACACAACAACACCCATAGCTATTGTAAAATACCCATCAGGCCCCTTAACCCTACGCACGTTAATGGCATCGAGCCTTAAGCCATGCCTCACTTAACCACCCCCATTTTAACGAGCTCCTCATTAACCTTCTTCATTATGCTTACCGCCTTATCCATTAGGTTAAGGTGCCTCGGCATTATTACGAAGTTGTCGTCACCAACGGCATACTCAACCGAGCATTCATTATCCTCGCAGAGTATGGATACGTAGACTGACAGGTCCTCGGCTAGCCTAACCATAATAACCTTCTCTGACCCGTAGTCCTCAACCTCCACTTGCCCATAGTCCTTAAGCTCATTCATAAGCTTATTAACCACGTCACCGATTTTAGCCTCCATTAGGTTTAGTGACCTGGACGTAAGTTATTAAAGTTACTAAGCATTATTACCTGTCTTCGCTTCCTTTTAAACCGGGCTGATGAAGCCTCGGCATCATGGGATAACTTTAGGTAACCTTAAATTTGGCTTAGTTAAACATTAACTGGTTATTAATGCCGAGTGCTGATGTTGAGGAGCTGAGCATTGTGCAACTGGATCCGGTGAGGGATGGTGAGGAGGTTATTGAGTTCTATAGGTCGCTTAGTAGGCAATCCATCAAGTCAAGGTTCATGTGCATGATGAGTGATGTGGAGGGTTGCGTTAGGTCATTATTAGCATCAAGGCCGATAATATACGGTGTGAGACATGGTAATGAGTTGATAGCTGTAGGCGAGGCCTACGGTAAGGGGGGTGTTTATGAAATAGCGCTTGCGGTTAAGGATAAGCACCAGGGTAGGGGTATTGGAAAGATGCTGGTTGGCTTCATGTTAAGTGACCTGTTCAACAATAGGGGTGCCACGAGGGTTTACGCATACATGAGCATCGACAACATTAGGATGGTTAGGATCTCCAGGTACTACGGGGGCAGGATCATGACTGATGGCGACACTTACAAGGTTGTGTTTGACCCAGTTAACCTGAAGCTAAGGCGAAATTAACCCACTGGGTTAAACTGGGAGAGTAACTCAGTTACCCTCCTCGACAGTTCCCTAAGTTCCCCCAGGGATGCGCTACCCTTAATCTCAAGCCTAATGATTAGCCTTAGTTTACCCTCCCTAAATCTAACCGTTAAGTATGCCCTATCCCTAACCAAGTCAACCTCCATCAAAGAGGAAACCCCTCTCTTAACGTCACTGCCACCTAGCCTAACCTTAACATCAACCACGTCACAGTTGAACGTAAGGCATGGCCCCTCCCTAATCCTCTTAATCAAACCAGCCACATCAATCAGCTCCTCAGCCATAGGGCACATTGGATACAGCCCTATTAAAAATTAAGTAAACATGAGATATTAGTGTTTAGTGAGCACCGCATAACTCATTCACATTAAGTATTGAGCAGTTTAGGTAATTGAGTAAAGCTTATAACCCCATTAGCCCTTGAATGTGACCTAGGGCCGGTAGTCTAGCCTGGAAGGACGCCCGCCTTGCGATGCCCAGGCACTGGATCGCGGGAGATCCCGGGTTCAAATCCCGGCCGGTCCACCATGGATTTTGCTTCAGCGTTTTGTTCCCTGTGGGTGTGATTTGTGGGATTGCTTTGGCAAGGGCTTCCAAAGCATATCTAGCATGTCTAAGTTGGTTAATCCATATTCCCTGGCTATTTCGCTTGGTAGTTTGTATGAGATGTTTACTTTACCGTCTTCCTCCCACAGTAGTATCCTGAGGGGTAAATCATAACTAATCTCTCCTTCTCTGCATGAGGAGTGTCCCGGCACTAGGGTTCCTAAAAAATGTAAAGTTTGGTTTTGCTTAAGTTTAAACCAACGTCCTCCGCGTTCTTGCTATGGTCAATTACTGCGAAGATTCTCATTCCAGCACCTTTTCTATACCCTCAATTAATCTACTCTAGCATTCCTCAAATGAGGACCATTTACAGGTAGCAGTGTGCATCATGAAGCATCACCCAGCAATCGCCTTAAAAGGTTGCGGATTAGTTCATGTGTAATTATACGACTCACATAATCTCACATTGATCAGCATTAACCATTCCCTACAATTCTAGCAAGCTTAAAAGGGGTCTCAAGTTGACTTGAGCATTAATGAGTCTACCCAAACTACTTATCCTAAAATTATAATTATAGCCTTAGTCCCAGTCCTTACCATACACGCCATTAATGAAACTACAACCAATACGTCAACAAGACAACCACAACAAGCATCAACCAATGTCTCATTTTCAAGTAGTGTTACAGTCTATGCCACTGGTCCTAAGCACTCATTTAAGGACTCATTAGCGCCAGTACTCCTCAATCCGTAATTAGGCCGTAATTAGGCTCGCTAACGCTGCGTGAGTCTTGCCTCAGGGTAATGGGGCTTCTCAGGCAGCTGTTTTATTTGAGGAGTTTAGTGTGAAGTTATTAATGGCCCACTTGGTTAGGTTTCGGTTCCTTATCTGCTACGTGGGGTATGACTACTAGTAGTTCGTGTAAACTTCGCGTGGGTGTTCCATTACTCACCTAAGTCCGGCATGAGCGCCAGTGGTTTGATAATTAATCGGCAAAGCCCATACTATATCAGCGGTGTCACCACATATAGCAGGCAGGGTTATTCGCCATGTTGGTAGTATATTGATAATCATTACTCACTTAATTTTAACCTATAGGAGATCTTAGGAAGTTATTTCCCTAATTCCCTGGTTATTATACCTGGTTCTGTAAGTCTTTTCAGGTTTAGTATTCTATTTATCTCATTCTCACTAATTCCTAATCCCCTCAGTGCATCCCTTATATTCACCGCCTTGCTCAGCATGGATGCTTTATCGTAGCCGACCAGGGGTGAGATCATGGTTATTAATGCGGTGCTACTCTCAGCAAGCTTCCTCATTCTCTCTTTATTTGGCTTTACCCTGGCTATTACGTACTCACCTAACTGCCTTAAGGCTCCACTGAGCAACTGAACCTCAAGGATTATGTCATACCCCGTTAGTGGTATGCCCATGCTTAGTTCGAACTCGCCTAGATTGACGGCTAGGGATACAGCGGTGTCTAGGCCTATTACCTGTACTGCGGCTAGCATTGAGGCCTCGACAATGACTGGGTTCTCCTTCCCAGGCATTATGCTTGAGCCTGGGATTTCTTGAGGTATGTCTATCTCATTTAACCCAGTGTTGGGGCCCGAGTACATGAGCCTCAAGTCGTTGCAAAGCCTAATTAGGTCTAGGGCTATGGCCTTCATGGCTGAGCTGACCATGTAAACGTCGGTGAGGCTCCTCATACCAACAAAGCTATTACCCCTCCTAAACGGCAACCCTGTAAGTCTCCTTAATTCCTCAACCACCAACTCACCAAACCTCGGGTGAGTGTTCAACCCAGTGCCCACTGCTGTGCCGCCTATTGGTAATTCACGGATCCTCTCCAGCGCAGACTTCAAGAACTCGGTGTCCCTAAGGAACATGCCTGCGTAGGCCTTGAACTCCTGGCCCAGGGTGACTGGTAGCGCATCCCTAAGGTGCGTCCTCCCGGGCTTCACTAAGTCACCATACTCCACCGCCTTATCCTCCAGGAGCCTAGTGAAATCTGTTAGTGCGGGTATTAGTGAGGACTCTACCTCTAGGTATGTGGCCACCCTAATGGCCGTGGGCACCACATCATTGGATGACTGACCCATGTTGACGTGGTCATTGGGGTGGACAACCCTACCCAATAGTTCACTGGCCCTTTTGGCTATGACCTCATTAATGTTCATGTTTAATCCTGTTCCGGACCCAGTCTGGATGACGTCAACAACCACCCACCTATCCAACTTACCCTCCACTAACTCCCAGCTGGCCTTCATTATTGCCTCCGCCACGTCACTAGGGAGTAGGCTTAACTGGGAGTTAACCTTAGCCGCTGCATACTTAACCATACCCATCGCCTTCACTATGCTCCTCTGGAATCTGAAGCTTGAGAAGTTGAACAACTCCATGGCCTTCCTCGTGTAGTCACCTATGTACTCCCCCATAGCCCACTGGGCCCTGTCCAGTTAATAAGGGAGTTTGCGTTAACTAATTTGTAGCCCCTTTACTGCCATATGAAACCATTAATGATGTGTTGATTGTGAGTGAAGGTAACTCCAGTTCACCATCCTTAAGCTTCCGGGTAAGTCTTTTATAGTAGTTGTTTAAATGGTGGGACTATGGATAAGGGTGTTAGTTACGTGCTTAGGGGCAATTGGACTAGGGATGGGGCTGGGGTTAAATTGTACAGGGTCTTTGGTGGTGTGGAGTTGGCTGAGCTCCTGGATCCATTCCTACTCCTAGATCACTTTGGAACCAGATACCCCCACGAGTACCTAATGGGTTTCCCATGGCATCCCCACCGCGGCATAGAGACCGTGACCTACCTGTTAAAGGGTGAGGTTCACCATGAGGATAGCACAGGTAATAAAGGTGTGATAAGAAGTGGTGACCTGCAGTGGATGACGGCTGGTAGCGGGATTTTTCACGAGGAGATGCCTAGGCCAGGTAGGGTTAAGGTTGGTGACGCCGAGGTTGAGGACCCTGAGGTTAACGGTTTCCAGCTTTGGGTTAACCTACCCAGGCAGCAGAAGATGATCAGACCCAAGTACAGAAACCTGACTAGGGATAACATGCCCATAGCCACCCTGGAGACTGGGGGTAGGGTGGCCGTGATTGCGGGTAAGATTAAGGTGCCGGGTTACGGGATTGTTGAGGGACCTATAACAGACCTGGCGGTGCCGGTTCAATACATGGATGTGCAGTTGCCGGAGGAGTCAACCTTCAGCTACCGCGTTAAAGACGGCTACACAGCCATGGCCTATGTCATTGAGGGCACAGCCCACTTCGATAAGAAAGGTAGGGCTGCATCATCGAGGGAGTTAGTTGTCTACTCAAGGGATGGTGAGGACATTACAGTGGAAACCGGGGATAAGCCGGTTAGGTTCCTGCTGCTGGCTGGTAAACCCATAGGTGAGCCAATCGCCTGGTATGGGCCGATAGTCATGAACACGTGGGATGAGATATACAAGGCACTTGAGGAACTTGAGAATGGAACCTTCATAAAAAGCAATGCTGAAGTAAGGGATTATTAAAAGTATTAACTATACTGACAATGGGACAAGCCCCACCCTCCAGGGCGAGGAGGGGATCATTGCCTGCGGTTATTTAATGCGTTAAGATTAAGATGTAGAATCCATTGTTAAGGAGTTTAAATCAACTTGACCTTAGAGGCGATTATCATTTTTATCATTTACTTTTAACTAAGATAACCAACTTTTCAATACTTTTAAAGTGCTTCAACACTATTTTAACCATGGTTAGATTCCCGGTGGAGCTACCCCCTGGTCCCTTTGAGGCCACTTGGGATTCCCTTAGGGGTTATAGGGTTGCCGGTTGGTTTAGGTACGCTAAGTTTGGGGTATTCATACACTGGGGTGTTTACTCGGTCCCAGCCTGCTGCAATGAGTGGTACCCTAGGAACATGTATATTCAGGGTAGTAGAGAGTTTAAGCACCACATCGAGCATTACGGCCCCCATGACAAGTTCGGTTACAAGGACTTCATACCCATGTTCACGGCTGATAAGTGGGATCCCAATGAGTGGTGCAGCCTATTTAAGAGGGCTGGGGCCAAGTACGTTGTACCAGTGGCTGAGCACCATGATGGGTTCTCCATGTGGGATAGCTCAATAAATAGGTGGAATGCCGAGAGGATGGGGCCAGGCAGGGATGTTATAGGTGAGTTGGCTAAGGCATGTAGGGATGAGGGGTTGATATTCGGGGTATCTTACCATAGGGCTGAGCATTGGTGGTTCTTCGAGGGTGGTAGAAGATTCAACTCAGATGTTAATGACCCAAATTACAGTGATCTCTATGGACCAGCAACCCCAATTAAGGAAGAGCGTGTGCCCGGTCACCCGTGGCCTGAGCCCGTGGAGCCGCCTAACGAGGCCTTTCTTAATGACTGGCTGCTTAGGGCTATTGAACTCGTTGATAAGTATAGGCCCCAGCTATTTTACTTCGACTGGTGGGTTGAGTACCCATCCTTCGAACCATACCTGAGGTTCTTCACGGCCTACTACTACAATAGGGCTTCCCAGTGGGGTGTTGAGGTTGTGGTTAACTATAAGCATAATGCAATGCCCGAGGGTGCAGGTGTGCTTGATGTTGAGAGGGGTAAGCTAGACCGCATTAGGCCTCTACCATGGCAAACCGATACCTCAGTCTGCCTAAACACGTGGGGCTTCACCAACGATTGCCAGTATAGGCCCGTTGACTCCATCATACATGACCTTATCGACATCGTCAGTAAGAATGGTAACCTACTGCTTAACATTGCGCCTAGGGCTGATGGCACTATCCCCGAGGAGCAGGTTAAGATGCTTAACACTGTTGGTGAGTGGCTGAGCGTTAACGGTGATGCAGTGTACGGTTCAACACCATGGGTAACCTACGGTGAAGGGCCCACCAGGCAACCCACAGGTGAGTTTAAGGAGACTGAGTGGCTTAAGGTTAGGTACACCGGTAGGGATTGGAGGTTCACCAGGAAGGGTAATGCAATATACGCAGTGGCACTAGACTGGCCAGGTGAGGAGGCTGTGATACAATCACTGGGCGCAAACCTGAGGCTACTTGAGGGTGAGGTTGAGGAGGTGGAGCTGCTGGGCTACGGCAAACTAAGCTTCACTAGGGATGAGAGGGGACTTGTGGTTAAGATGCCTAACGACGCCAAGAGGCAACCCACATACGTGCTGAGGATTAAGGTGAGGTAGTTAATCAACTTGAAGACTTAGGTAATCACCACTAGCCCGTAAAGTAGATAGGGTGCCGGCGTCCAGTTGATGATTGGGTTATGTAATTAAGGTTCCCTAGAGGCCCCATGTAGCGCCTTAGGGCATTGCGGATTCCGTAATTTTAATTTTTCACTCACCTCCATCATTCTCCATCACGCCTAGGTAATCATACATCCACCCCCTCCTGGCGTACTCCTCATAAATGCGCCAAATCCTCCTTGCGCTAACCAATCCAGTATAATATCCTTCATTTTCAAGAACCCTCTTAACCTCACTTATGAAGTCAATTGGTTTAACATAGGGCTTCTCACGCATAACCCTTAATATGGCTTGGGCAATGTCCTTATTGTGGGGGTATGGTCTCTTACTATGCATAACCACCTGTTTTTAGACCCTTAACTTACTAATAAACCTTAATTTAACTAGCCGCCGCAGCCTATATATGGCCACTAGGCCAATGGTTAATGGTAAGGTTTACCACCTGGCACTGGGGCCGGGGGAAGCTGCACCATACGCCCTACTGCCAGGTGACCCGGATAGGGTTGAGTTAATAGCCTCCATGTGGGATGAGGTTAGGGTTAAGGTTGAGAGGAGGGAGTACAGGACCTACGTGGGCTCGTATAAAGGCGTCCCAGTGATGGCCACCTCCACGGGGGTAGGGGGGCCGTCGGCCTCAATAGCCATTGAGGAGCTTGCAGCATTGGGCGTGGGCACGATGATTAGGGTTGGGACCACTGGTTCGCTGCTCTCCAGCGTTAAGGTGGGTGACTTGGTGATAAGCAGCGGTGCCCTTAGGCTTGACGGTGCAAGTAATGATTATGCTCCCCTAGGTTACCCAGCGGTCCCCCACCCAGACGCCCTAAATGCCCTGATCACGGCGGCTGAGGGGCTTGGGGTTAGGTACCACGTCGGCTTAACGGCAACCACAAGCACCTTCTACACTGGGCAAGGTAGGCCCGGGCTTAAGGGTTACTTACCGAGTTGGCTGAGGGATGTTGTGGGGGTGCTTAGGTCCATGAGGATTATCAACTTTGATATGGAGACTGCTACACTCTTAACCATAGCCAACGTCTACGGTTTGAGGGCTGGTTCAGTCATGGCTGTTATAGCTAATAGAGAGACTGATGAGTTTAGGGCTGAGGCTGGTGTTGAGGATGCGTGTAGGGTTGCCAATGAGGCTGTTAGGGTGATTAGGGAGTGGGATGAGGATTACCCTGATAGGGAGGTTAAATCAATCCCAGCCCTATTAAAGAAGAGGAGGTGACTCCTCAGCGCTTAACCAACTCGGGGGTTATGTACCAGTCTATAACCCACCCCCCACCTAGGTATCTGAGCTTCAATACACCTGAGTATCTGAAGTTAACAACTTGAATACTGGAGTTACCGACAACCAGTAGTGAAACTAACTTGGATAGGTGGGGCAGGTGGCCGACAATCATGACGCCGTCGCCGAGCTCACCAAGCTTACCGGCGATGATGCCTGGGTCATCGTTAGGGTTTAAGCCGTCGATGGCCTTTATGAACCTGGCGTTTAGGTACTTGGCGAATATCTCAGCTGTTTGAAGAGCCCTAGCCTTACCACTATGCACAACCCCATTAACGCTGACCCCAACCCCAGCCAGGTACGAGGCCACTAGGGTGGTTTCAGCCACACCCTCCGGTGTTAGCTTCCTCTCAGGGTCAACCTTCTCATCAAAGGCCTTCCCATGTTGAACCAGGTAAAGGGTATCCACACCTTAATTAGCTGGCATCGTCATTAAAAACTCTTCCCCATGCCGAGGCTAATGCTACTTAACCTTGGTTAACTTAGCCATGAAGAAGCCTGGGGTGTCCTGTATGTGTGGGTGGAACCTCCTCGATAATCCGTCGAAGGCTCTTTGACCAGCTGGTATGTTGACGTACTCAACGTTGAAACCCAACTCAATGGCCCACTTAACGTTCTCCTCATTCTCCATGGGTGGGAGTGTGCAGGTTGAGTAAACCAGTACGCCACCTGGCTTAAGTAAGGCGTGCGCGGCTTTGATGAACTGCCTCTGGTAGTTCACGTAGTTCACCACGTCCCTCATGGTTAACCTGTAGTGTAGCTTTGGCCTAACCCCAGCGTCGCTGCAGGGTGGGTCAATGAGCACCTTATCCACGTTACCCGTTAATTCAGGGTGATTGTTGGGGAGGAACCTGCTATCCTCAATGTAGGTCTGGAGCCTAACCCCAAGCCTGGTTGCATTATACTCAACCTGCCTCACCTTAGCCCAACTCCTATCCACAGCCAGCACAGTGGCCCTATTGCCAGACAACTGGGCTACGTGGGTTGCCTTACCTCCAGGCGCAGAGCACATGTCAACTATGAACTCGCCAGGCCCTGGGTCAATTAACCTACCAACCCACTGCGCCGGTAGTGACTGCTCATAGAATAACCCAAACCTCCACTCATCGAGGTCCCTCAACTTAGGTAACCTGTATACGGATTTAATAACCTCAACAACAATGCCCCTAAACCCCTTCCTAAAGGTTGAGGAGTCAACCCTGGCTATTCCAAGCGCCACTATCTCGCCGTTGGGCGATATTACGTTAACCTCATCCCCTGCATTAATGTTACTGGGCATGTAGAGTACGCCAGGTCCATATAGGTTTGAGCCTAGGTAGACACTTTCGGCGGCGTACTTATCCGCAACTATGTACTTGGCGCTGGATTCAACCCTATTGGGCCCCTCCGTTGGGAACCATAGGGCCTCCTCAAGTACCTCATCCCTGTAGGCTACTAGGCCCTTATCCCTAAACCTCTTGGCCAGCTCATCTGAGCTTATCTTCAGGGTGTTAACCCTGATGTAGTATCTTCTGGGTGGCTTCCTCACGTTTTCGAAGTAGGCGCCTATCTCGCCATCATCCATGTACTGGAGTAGACTCCTATAAACATCGTACCCAAGCTCAATATCCTTAGCCACCTCTATGAACCTCTCATTTCCCTTATTAACCATGCCGCCTTAAGTTAACCTGGCCTTGTTCTTAAACCTCTCCAGGGACTTAAGTATGATCTTAGTGGCGTCGTCTGGGTTTAGTTTTGATATTCTCCACAGGTCCATTTGGTCATCAACCACATACATTATTGACTTAGCCCTTGAAATCTTCTCCTTAAACTCAACCTTAATCACCCTCTCCTTAGATAGCTTACTAAGCATCTTGGCTGCCTTAAGTATGTTCCTGTGCTTCTCGTCAAGCCCAGCTAGCTTGACAAGCGTGGCCGTCTTTATGGTAACCCTCCTGCCCCTGGCGCCGCCTATCAGCTTAACCAGCGCCTTAGCCAGCTTCTCCTCTATATTGCCGCCTTCAACCATTGCCACCACCCCCATTCAACACCTTAGGCACGTTCTTATCGAAGGGTGGGTATATTATACCCTTCTCCGTTATTATGGCTGTAACGTACTTTGGGGGTGTTACGTCGAAGACTGGGTTATACACCTTAACGTCGCTTAGCGTTATCGGAACCCCCCTGATTAACTTAACTTCACTCGGATCCCTCTCCTCAATCTTAACATCATTTACATTATTAACTAAGTCAAAACTTGAGGAGGGGGCTAGGGCGTAGAACGGTATCCCGAGTTCGTGGGCTATCACTGCCTCCTTGAACGTACCCACCTTATTAAACACGTGCCCATCCTTTAAAATCCTATCTGCACCAACCATGATGCTGTTAACCATGCCCCTGTACATCACTAGCCCAACTGCCGTATCCGTGATTAGGGTTGTGTCTATGCCCTCCATGACGAGTTCGTAGACCGTTAACCTAGCCCCCTGGAGCCATGGCCTAGTCTCAGGCACAATCATGGAGACCTCCATGCCTAATGCCTTAGCCAGCTTAACTGGGGCTAAGGCTGTGCCTAGGCCTGTCCCAGTGGCTAATCCACCTGCGTTGCATTGGGTCATCACCACGTCGCCGTTGTTAAGCTTCTTAAGGCCGTGGAGACCCATGGCTATTTCCGCCTCATACTCCTCGTTGAATATTGAGTCCGCCTCAGCCTTAAGCACATCTACCAATTGCCTAACGCTCCTAGCCTCACCATTACTTATGCTTAACCTAGCCCTGTTAAGCATCCTGCCTGTCGCCCAGGTTAGGTTAACCGCGGTTGGCCTAGCTGGGTCCATGACGCTCTTGGCGTGCTCAAGTGCCCTCAGGGCGTCGTCTAGGTTACTGATCCTGGTCATGTTGCCTAATAGGCCAAGTAGCATACCGTAGGCTGCGGTTATCCCTATCGCAGGCGCCCCCCTAACCTTCATGGTCCTTATGGCGTCCGCAACCTCCTCGGGCGTGTGAAGTTCAACGTACGTCGTCTCGAAGGGTACCTTGGATTGGTCAAGTATTACCAATTTGCCATCCCTCCACTCTATGGGTTTAATCTTAGGTTTGTAAATCCTCTTAACCTCATTAATACTAATACTCATCAACAACCCCTTATGGCATCCTTAATTTTAAGGGAGTTTAAAATTTTTCTCACTAGGTGTTAATTTAGTCTTAAGAAGTTTGCAAGGATCTCAGCAACCCTTCTACTTCTGGTTACCAGTAAACTCACCCTGGGTTGCTCATTAATCGGCACCTCACCTATGCTACGCCCATTAGTGGTCATGATTAGTGACTTAAGCTCCTTAGCTATGACGTAGGCCGCCGCTATGTCATACAGTCTCAGCCTATTCCTGACGTCTAGGAAGAAGAGGAGTTTACCTAAAGCCGCCATGGTTATCTCAAGGCTGGCCGCACCAAGGCTCCTAATTTTAAAGCCGCCGAGGCTCCTGTATAGTTCAGCCAAGCCTTTAAGTACATTAACATCCACCGTTGGTTCAACGTATATTGACGCCACTGGCTTATCAAGGATACTTGAGTCGAATGAAGCTGGTTCACCATTTATGAAGGCCCCCATATCCCTCTCGGCGTAGTAGGTTACCCCTGTGCTTACGTGGTGGATAACCCCAGCCTTAATGTCGGACAACGTTAAGTTATCCTTATACCTAGCAACAGCTATGGATACTGAGTAGAAGGGTACGTCTAGGACGAAGTTTAGGGAACCATCGATCGGATCCACTATGAATAAGTACTCAGGTTCACCATCACCAACCTTAACCACCCCCCTCTCCTCGGTGATCACAATTGCCCTTAGCCCCTCAGCCTTAATCTTATCGATAATAGCCCCCTCAGCCACCCAATCAATACCCCTGGTCACGTCACCCACCCCGGACTTCATGATCCTCTTGTAAGATGGATCCTTAGACTTCTCGATGATGATCGGGGTAACCTTAGCCACAATATCCATTAGCAGTGTTTGGAGGTTAACCTCACCCACATTTATCAAGCCAACTCACGGGTGAATGCTTTTTAATGCTTTCCCTATCAACACCTGATCATTAGTGTTTTCTCACCTAGTTCATGCCGGTTGACTTCATGGGCCACAGTCTAGGGAACTTCATTCATCTAAGTAAATCGAGACTCTAACCGTGGCTAATAAGCGCCTTCAGTAGCATGAGTAAAAACTACGTGCATTCATCGAGAGATCTGATCCTCCCTGCCCTTTGGGGTGGGGATTTCCTGAGATCTTGGGGGTTTACCTGCCTTTACTGCGGGCTACTGAACATCCTGCCTAGTGTTGGTTATAAATCCACCACCATGAGACCTCACGCAGTGGAGTTACCCAGCCCCTAGAAGGGCTAGGCTTGACTGTTGTCATGTAACAATCGGTGTGAGGTTATTGGTGGTGGAATAGCTTGACACCACATGACAAGTCTTGCCTTTTATGGTGGTGTTGCTTCTTAGAGTTTGTTTAAAGTTTTAGTCTTTTGGTTGGTATTTTTGCTTCTGGTTATCCTTTAATTCGCCTTGTTTGTCTGCTTTTCCTGGTGCCTGGGGTGGTGCCTCCGAGAGGGGGTTTTCTTGCCTTGGATGAGCCGGTGGGTCGATCACCCACCCTTTTCACTACCCTAGGCACACCTTATTCCTCTCCTCCTAAACAGAAGGATGGGAACGTACGCACTGTTAGGCTTAGGCTACTGCCTAGTGGC